>Ga0187894_10000858_pt1 | contig 40781 bp, 35 predicted proteins | sample GBC1701081metaG_FD_136650 | JGI IMG/M metagenome (GOLD analysis project Ga0187894, IMG submission 136650) | White microbial mat communities from a lava cave in the Kipuka Kanohina Cave System on the Island of Hawaii, USA - GBC170108-1 metaG ... | reverse complement strand
TCAGCTGGGACAGCATCCAGCCAAATCTCGGCTTGTTACGGCAATACCGGCCGATGCTGCAGAGCTTCTGGAAGGACGGCCTGTTCGAGGAGATGGACCGCCGCTACTTCCGGCTGATCGGCCGCGCGGAAGACGCCGACGGCATGTTCGCGACCGAGGCCTGGGGGCCCGGCAGCCGCGAGCGGCTGTTCGCGAGCTTCCAGCGCGTCTTCAATCACGCCGGAATCGAGTCGTACTTCAACAAGATGACGCACTTCGATCTGAAGACGCTGCTGCCCTCGCTGCTGCAGGTCGAAGACCGCACCAGCATGAGCGTCTCGCTCGAATCGCGCGTGCCGCTGCTCGATCACCGCATCGCCGACCTGATCACGCGCATGCCGCCGACGGTGCGCTTCCAGGGCGGCGACACCAAGCGCGTGTTCCGCGAAGCGGTGCGCCGGCTGCTGCCGCCGACGATTCTCGAGCGCAAGGACAAGATGGGTTTCCCGGTGCCGCTGAACGAGTGGGTGCGCGGGCCGCTGCGCGATTTCGTCGCGGATCACCTGCTCTCGCGGCGCGCGCGCGAGCGCGGGCTCTACCAAATGGACGCGGTCGAGGCGCTCGTCTCCGGCGAGCGCGCGTTCGGCCGCCAAGTCTGGGGCCTGCTCAACCTCGAGCTGTGGCACCGCGCGTTCATCGACGGCGAGCGCCCGAGCCTCGGAGCGGCCTGATGAGCACGCCGGCCGAGGAAGCGGCCGACGGGCCGCGGGCCGCCACGCGCCGCTGGCTCTCGCTCGCGCTGCGCTTCGGCATCGCGGCGCTGCTGATCTCGTGGCTGCTGCGCTCGGGCGCGGTCGAGTGGCGCGCGTTGGGCGGGCTCGCGCGCGAATGGCCGCTCACGCTCGCGGCGCTCGGCATGCTCGCGCTCTCGACCTGGATCACCGCGATTCGCCTGCCGGTGCTGCTCGGTCCGATGGGATTCCACCTGGGCGCGTGGCCGGCGGTGGTGCTGATGACGACTGGGCTCTTCTTCGGCCTCTTCCTGCCGGGCGGCGCGGGCGGCGACATCGCGAAGGTCTATTACTCGGTCTCCGGCCACCGCCGCGGCACGCGCACCGAGCTCGCGACCGCAGTGCTGCTGGACCGCGCGATCGGGATGTGGGCGATGTTCGCGATGCCGCTGCTCGCGCTTCCGTTCTTCGCGAGCGCGCTCGGCGCGGCGCCCGGAATCGCGGCTCTGGTGCGCTTCTCGGCGCTCGTGTTCGCGGGCGGCGGTGCCGCGCTCGCGGCGGTGCTCTGGCTGCCTGAGAAGTGGATGGCGCTGCCGGGCCGCGTGGCCGGCGAGTTCGTGGCGCGCGGCATCGCGACCGTGCGCTCGTTTCGCGCGCGTCTGGGCGCGCTGGCCGCTTCGTTCGCACTCTCGCTGGCCGCGCACACGACCGCGGTCACCACGACCTGGCTGCTCGCCGGCGCGATTCACCCCGCGAGCCAGCGCGCCGAGCTCGGGCTGGTCGTGCCGCTCGGCTTCGTCGCGAACGCGCTGCCGATCACGCCGGGCGGAATCGGAGTGGGCGAGACGGCCTTCCATCGGCTCTTCCACTTTGTCGGGCTCGATGGCGGCGCCGAGGTCGCGATCGGCTGGCGGCTCGGGATCACGCTGGTCGCGCTGTTGGGTGGGCTGCTCTACGTGCTGCGCGGCCGGCGACAATTCATCACACCGTTGACCGCGGCGGCGAAGCCGTGAGCGCGCGCATCGCGGTCGTCGGCGTCGGTTATTGGGGCAAGAACCTCGCGCGCAACTTCGCGCAGCTCGGCGCGCTGCATACCGTCTGCGACGGTCACGCCGCGACGCTCGACAAGATCGCTGCACTGCACCGGCCGGTGCGCGCGACACAGCGCTACCAGGAGGTGCTGGAGGAGCCGGAGATCGCGGGCGTCGTGCTCGCGACGCCGGCCGCGCACCACTACGAGCACGCGCGCGCGGCGCTGCTCGCGGGCAAGGACGTGTTCGTCGAGAAGCCGCTCGCGCTCGACGAGGCGCACGGCCGCGAGCTGCTCGGGCTCGCGCGCGAACGCGGCCGCATCCTGATGGTCGGTCACGTGCTCGAGTACCACCCCGCGGTGCGCCTACTGATGGAGCTCGTCGAGCGCGGCGAGCTCGGCGCGCTGCGATACGTCTACTCGAACCGCCTCAACCTCGGCAAAGTCCGCACGGAGGAGAACATCCTCTGGAGCTTCGCGCCCCACGACATCTCGATCATCCTGTCGCTGGTCGGCGCCGACCCCGAGCTGGTGACGGCCTCCGGCGGCGAATACCTGACGCACGGCGTCGCGGACGTCACCGTGTCGAACCTCGCGTTTCCGAACGGCGTGCGCGCGCACATCTTCGTGTCGTGGTTGCACCCGCACAAAGAGCAGCGGCTAGTGGTCGTCGGCGATCGCAAGATGGCGGTGTTCGACGACACCGCCCGCGAGGGCAAGCTCAAGCTCTACGACAAGGGCATCGAGCAGCGCAGCGGCGTGCTGGTCGCGCGGCAGACCGCGGAGACGACGCTCTTCTTCGACGAGACGGAGCCCCTGCGCCTCGAGTGCGAAGCGTTCCTGCAGGCAATCGCAGACCGCAAGCCGCCGCGCACGGACGGCGTGAATGGCCTGCGCGTGCTGCGCGTGCTCGCCGCTTGTCAGGCCTCGCTCGAGCGGGGCGGCGCCCCGGTGAAGCTGGCAGCGCCGCAATGAGGGTCGCGACGATCGTCGGCGCGCGGCCGCAGTTCGTGAAGGCGGCGCCGCTCTCGACCGCGCTCGCAGCAGCCGGCCACGACGAGCTCTTGATCCACACCGGCCAGCACTACGACGCCGGCATGTCGGAGGTGTTCTTCGCCGAGCTGCCGATCAAGGCGCCGAGCGTGAATCTCGGTGTGGGCTCGGGTGCGCCCGGCTGGCAGGTCGCCGAGGTGTTACGGCGCTGCGAGCAAGAGCTGCGAGACGCGAAGCCGGATTGGGTGGTCGTCTACGGCGACACGAACTCGACGCTCGGCGGCGCGCTCGCTGCAAAGAAGGCGGAGCTGCGGCTCGCGCACGTCGAGGCCGGGCTGCGCTCGTGGAATCGCGCGATGCCCGAAGAGGACAACCGCGTGCTCACCGACCACGCGGCGGACCTCTTGCTGTGCCCGACGCCGACGGCGCTTCGCAATCTCGAACGCGAGGGGCTCGGCGCGCGCGCGCTGCACGTCGGCGACACGATGCTCGACGCCGTGCGGACGTTCTTGCCGGTGGCGCGCGCGCGCTCGCGTGCGCTCGAGGCGCACGCGCTCACCCCGAAGCGATTCGCAGTGGCGACGATCCACCGTAACTACAACGCGGACGACCCCGGCGCGCTCGCGCACCTGCTCGGGGCACTCGCGGGTCTCGAGTGGCCGGTCGTGTTCCCGGTGCATCCGCGCACGCGCAAGAAGATCGCCGAGCTGCCCGGCGCGCTGCTCGAACACGGCGCGCTGCGCCCGATCGACCCAGTCTCCTATCTCGACATGCTCGTCTTGCAGGCGGACGCCCGCGTCGTGCTGACGGATTCGGGCGGCATGCAGAAGGAGGCGATGTTCCTCGGCACGCCGTGCGTCACGCTGCGGCCCGAGACCGAGTGGCTGGAGACGATCGAGCTCGGCTGGAACGTGCTGGCCGGTGCGGATCCGGAGCGGATTCGGGCCGCCGCGGCAACCGCGAGCGTTCCGCAGCGTGCTGCGGACGCGACCTTCGGCGACGGCAACGCAGCGGCGCGCATCGTGCGCGCGCTCGAGGAGCGACGATGAGCGCGAACCGCCGCACGCAGGGCGCGCGCCCGCGGCGCGCTGCGTTCTATCACGTCGACACCGACGGCCTCGCGGCGATCTACCGCGCGCACGGCCGCGTCTGGGAAGGAACGCGCGACGGCTTCTTCCACTCGGCGGTGGAGCGTTCGCTGCAGTTCTTCGCGGCGCAGGGTGTGCTCGCGACCTACTTCGTGATCGCGAGCGATCTGCGCGACAAGGACAAGCGCGCCGCGCTGCGCGACGTGGTCGCGGCCGGCCACGCGGTCGCGTCGCACGGCCTGCATCACCGCTACCTCGATCGCTCGACTCCCGCGGAGAAGCGCGAGGAGATCTTCGATGCGAAAGCGTTGATCGAGCAGGAGCTCGGCGCGCGCGTGCTCGGCTTTCGCGCGCCCGGCTACGCGATCGACGCCGAGTCGCTCGAGCTGATCGCGGAGGCCGGCTTCACGTACGACAGCTCGTTGACGCCGAACCTTCATTTCCGCGAGAAGCTGGGCCTCCAGCGGCTCTACCCGGATCCCTTCGAGATTCTGCCGGACCACGGCCTGATGGAGTTCCCGCTGCCCGCTCCGTTGCCCGGCCTGCCGGCGTTCCATCCAGCGTTCGCGTTCTACCTGCGCCGCGCCTACTTCAGGGCGGGCCTGCGTTCCCACGCGAGCCGCGCCGACCATCTGACGCTGCTTTTCCACTTCACCGACTTCGCGGAGCCGCAGGACGAGGTGCGCGGGCTCGGGCTGAAGGTCTTCACCAACAACTTCTTCTCGGGCGTCGCGAAGCAGGCGTTCCTCGCGAAGCTCGCCGCAGACGTGCGCGAGACCTGGCAGGTCACGACGACCGAGCAGTTCCTCGCGGAGCGCCGCCACGAGGAGCCGCGCCTGCGGCCGCGCACGATTCTCGGCGTCGCGACCACCCACGAAACGGGTGCCTGCGTCGTGCGCGACGGGAAGCTGCTCTCGGCCGTCACCGAAGAGCGCCTGTCGCGCAAAAAAATGGACAACGCGTACCCGCCGGTGCAGTCGATCCGCGAGGCGATTCGCGTGAGCGGGGTTCCGCCCGCGGAGATCGAGGCCGTCGCGATCGCGGGGCTCGACTGGCGCGATCTGCTGGCGCAAACCTGGCGCAGCCTCGTCGCCGATGCGCGGAGCTATCAGGGGATCTCCGACTACGTCCCCCACCTGCTGCGCGTCGCTTACCGCTTCTTCTCGTTCTGGCGCTCGACCGGCTACGAGCGCGTGCTCGATTTCCTCGAATCCGAATTCGGGATCCGGCCAAAGGCGTGGTACGTCGATCACCATCACGCGCACGCAGCGAGCGCGTTCCGCAGCGGCGCCGCGCAGGAAGCGCTGATCGTCACCGCGGACGGCGTCGGCGACGACGTCTGTATCACGTTCTCCGAGGGCCGCGGCCGCACGATCCGCACGCTGAAGCGTTACTTCTATCCGAACTCGTTCGGGCAGTTCTACAGCGCTTGCACGCAGCTCCTCGGCTTCAAGGCCGGGCACCACGAAGGCAAGATCACCGGCCTCGCGGGCTTCGGGAAGCGCGACGACGCGCTGCTCGCGCGCGTCGAAGCGACCTTCACGCGCGAGGACGGCTTCCGGCTCGGCAAGCGTTATTACGCCGAGGGCTGGCCACGTCTGCGCGCGCGCGTGTTCTCCGACCTGCTCGCCGGCAAGCTCGGCCTCTACTCCTTCGAGTACCGCAACTACAAGAGCGCGTTGCGGCCGCTGCTCGCGGGCGAGCCGCGCGAGAACGTCGCGTGGGTGTTCCAGCATCTGCTCGAGCGCGAGATGGTGCGCATGATTCGCGAGATCTCTGCGGGGCGCGTGAGACACGTCGCGCTCGCGGGCGGGGTCTTCGCGAACGTGAAGCTGAACATGGCGATCTCGCAGCAGCTGCACCCCGAATCCATCTACATCTTCCCCGCGATGGGCGACGGCGGATTGTGCGCAGGCGCCGCGCTCGAGCTCGCGGCCGGCGCCCCCGCGCCGAACCCGAACGTCTACCTGGGTACCGGCTACAGCGAAGCCGAGATCGGCGCCGAGCTCGCGCAGCATCCAGAGCTCGAAGTGCTGCGCCCCGAGCGGCTCGCGCGCTTCGCAGCCGAGCAGCTCGCCGCCGGCCGCGTCGTCGCGCGCTTCGACGGGCGCATGGAGTACGGGCCGCGCGCACTCGGCAACCGCTCGGTGCTGGTGCGCTGCGACGATCCGAGCGTGAACCAATCGCTCAACAAGCAGTTCAACCGCACCGAGTTCATGCCGTTCGCGCCGATCTGCTTGTACGAGGATGCGGACGAATACTTCGTGCTGCGCGAGGGTGAGAAGCGCGCCTGCGAGTTCATGACGATCGTCGCGGACTGCACCGAGAAGATGAGGACGCGCGCGCCGGCGGCCGTGCACGTCGACGGAACCGCGCGCCCGCAGCTCGTGCGCGCCGACCAGAACCCCGGCATGCACGCGATCCTCGTCGAGTACAAGCGCATCACCGGCATCGCGTGCACGATCAACACCAGCTTCAACATGCACGAGGAGCCGATCGTGCGGACGCCGGCGGAGGCGATCTCCGCGTTCCAGCAGAGCCGGCTCGATTGGCTGCTGCTCGGGCCGTTCATGGTGCGCGTGCGAGGCGCCGAGGCGCCGCGGACCTGATGCTTCCGCTCGCGGTGGATCCGGCGCGCGCGGCCGTCTATGCGCCGTTCGTGCTCGAGGCCGCGCCGCGGCTGCTCTCCGATCTCGACCGCGAGCCTCACTCGAAGAGCTACGGCAGCTTCGATCGCGACCACTGGAGCTGGAAGTTCCGCGACTTCCCGATCCTGATGACGCAGTGGGCGCTATATCCGCTCGCACTGCTCTGGCGGCTCGACCTTCCCGGCAGCATCTATTGCGGATCTCCGCAGCTGCTCGGTTGGACGCTCGCCGCGCTGCGCGAGCTGTGCGCGCGCCAGCATGCCAGCGGCGCGTGGGACGCGATCGGCCCCAACAACCAGGATTACGGCGGCGCGCTCGGCTCGATCTACTACCTGAGCGAGACGGCGCGCGTGCTCGGGGACGCGCTGCCCGGCCCCGACCGCGTGCAGATCGCCGGCTGCATCGAGCGCGCGGCGCGTTTCGCACGCCGCAGCGCCGAAGACCACGCGTTCGTGTCGAATCATCAGGCGCTGTACGCGCTCGGCTGGCGCGCCGCCGGCGAATGGACGAACGACGCGGAGTGCGCGCGGCGTTCCGACGAGACGCTCGGCGAGATCCTCGCGCGCCAGCACGCCGACGGGTTCTACGCCGAGTACGCTGGCTTCGATCCGGGCTACGAGACGCTCGGCATCCAGTACCTCGCGCGGCTGTGGGAGCAGACGCGCGACGAGCGGCTGCTCGCATCGCTGCGCCGCGCGGTCGCCTTCTTCGCGCATGCGGTGCATCCCGATGGAAGCGTCGGCGGCGCGTACGGCTCGCGGCGCACGCGCCTCTACTTCCCGGCCGGCTTCGAGATCCTCGCGAGCGAGATTCCGGAAGCCGCCGGCGTCGCCGAATTCGTGCGCGCTCGGCTCGCGCGCGGCGAGGTCGTGACGCCCGCGCAAGTCGACGCGCAGAACGCTTATGTCGTGAACCTCAGCTATCTGCACGCCTGCACGGCGACGGCGCCGCCGCTCGCGAGCGCGCCGCTGCCGTGCGAGGTGTTACGCGGCGATCAGCTGTTTTCGAGCGGGCTGCTCGCGGCCGGCACCGGCGCTTATTACGGCGTCTTTGCGCTCGGCAGGGGAGGCGCCGGCCGTGTCCACGCGCGCGCGACCGGCGAGCTCGCGTACGAAGACGCAGGCCTCGTCGTGCGGGATCGATCCGGGCTGCACGCCTCGGGTCTGGCGCGAACCGAGTTTCGGCGGATCGCGGAGGGCGACTACGAGGCCGAAGGCGCGCTGGGAATCGTGCAGCAGGAGCAGCTCACGCCGCTGCGCTTTCTCGGGCTGCGTGTGCTCAACCTGACGCTTTTTCGGAGCCCGGCGCTCGGGCGTTGGGTGCGCCGTCGCGTGATCGAGCGATTGATTACTCGCTCTCCGCAGAGCCCGTTTCGCTTTACGCGCCGCATCAGCCTCCGCGCCAAAGAGGTGGAGCTCGTGGATGTCGTGCGTGGCACCACACGGCTCTCTGCCGAAGAGGTGTCGCTGGTTCGAGAGTTCACGCCGATCCACATGGGGAGCGCGAAGACCTTCCACCCGAGCGCGCTCGCGCCTCTCGACTCGGCGCTCGTCTCGTCGGGTCCGCCGGAGAGCGGCGGAGCCTCGTTCTCGACGCTCGTCCGCTTCGATTCTTGAAGCCGCGCTCAGTCCCGCAACGGCTCGTTCACGCGCCACACCGGCGGATTGTGCGGCGCCTCTTGCCAAGCTGTTAGGGCGGGCAGCCCCTGCGCGCGATCCTCTCGCGCGAAGATCTGCACCGGCGGGTTTGCGACCGCATAGGAAAGAGCCGGGCGATACGCAAAGGGCAGCAGCCGCGGCGTTTGGAACTGAGCGACCAGGCGGTAGCCGAGCGCGCCGTTCGTCAGGTCGCGCCAGATCTCCTCCTCGATGTAGTCGTTGCGCACCGAGAGCGGGCCGCGGCGCCACTCGACGCGCTCGCGCCTCTGGTTCGTGTCCTCGGGCTGCACGATCACGAACTCGGGCCGCGCGGCCATTTCCTCGCGCCCGCGTTCGCGCGGGTCGACCGCGACGCTCGCGACGTCGGCGCGCAGGTGCGGGTTCTTGTAGGGGGCACCGAAGCCGAGCACGACGTCGCCCGCGCGTGTGTGCGCGTCGAGCCACGCGCTCGCCGCGTAACGCGCGTCGTACCGCAGCGCGTGGATCAAGTCGATCGTGCGCAGCGAGTGCCAGCCGAACACCCCGGCGATCACCGCGAGCGCGAGCGCACGCGGGGCGCGCCGCCAGAGCTCCGACAGCGCGAGGCCCGCGAACGCGCACAGCGGCAACGCCACCGGCAGCAAGTAATGGATGCGGCTCATCCCGACCGGCATCAGCAGCAGGAACATCCCGATGCTCGAGAGCGCGAGCACGAGCGCGCGCCGTTCGCGCCGCAGCGCGAGCGCGAGGCCGAGCGCGATCGGAATCAGCAGCACGCCGAGCACGTCGGCGAGGTGGAAGGCGAGGTCGGTCGCCTGCGCGAGCGCGCCCTCCAGACCCGGCGGATGGCGCAGGTAGAGCGCGCGCGTGCCAGGGCCGACCGTGACAACCAGTGCGAGATGCCGCGCGAAGCGCTCCGGCGCGATCGGGATCCCGCTCGCGATCACGAACACGACGATTCCACTGAGCGCTGCGATCGCGGGCCCGACCGCGCGACTCTCGAAGCGTCGCCAGCGATGCCGCGCGCCCGAAGCGAAATGCAGCGCCAGCAGCGCGGGAGCGACGAGCGCGAAGTTCCCGGCTGCCTGGTCCTTGGTTGCGCCCGCGCACGCGACGAAGAAGCCGAGCGCCGTGGCGCGGCCCGGCGTGAAGCCGTTGCGCAATATCTCGGCGCTGGCGGCCAACCCGAGGCTGGTCCACGCGAGCATCGGCCCGTCGGGGTTTCCGAGCGGGGCGTAATAGATGTACGGGAACGCGAGCAGCCAGCTCGCAGCCGCGAGCACTCCCGCGCTCGGGTGGAATAGCGTCCGGGCGGTCCAGTAGACCCCCGCCACGCAGGCGCACGCGAGCAGCAGCGCGATGCTGCGCCCGATCCAGCTGAGCGTGCGGAACGCGCGCTCGGGATCGCGCAGCCCGAACGGAAACTCGCCTGTCGGCTCGCGCAGCTCGCCGCTCCACCAAAGCGCACCGAGATAGGGCGCGTATGCAGCGCCGAGCACGAGGTAGTCGAGCATCGGGTAGGCGACGTTCCAATCCGGCTTCGACTCGATCAGCGCGTTGTGGAGGTCGGCGAGCGGCGCGAGCGGGATCTCGTCGTCGTTGCCCCACGCGTGCACACGGCTCGCGGCGGTCGCGCGCGGAATTCCCCAATGCGCGATCGGCGCCGCGCTCGCGAGCGTCGCGGCGACGACGAGCCACAGCAGCGGATCGCGAAGCGGTCTAGAGCCCATCTCTGGTCACGGCGCCTCGGCGGGTCGGCTGGCGAGTCTGGTCACGGCGCGTCGGGTCGGCAGGCGAGCGCGCAACCTACAACAGTGCGCGACGCCGTCTGAATCAGGGTGCGCCGCGCCCCGCGTGACTCGCAGCCAGCCGATTCGTGCGCCGTCTCCGACACAGCCGCGTGTAGGATGGTCCGTCGCTGGAGGTGCCCATGCTGCGGCGCTGGCTCGCTGCCTGTCGTACCGCGCTGCTCGGCGCGGCGCTGTTCCTGATCACCGGCGCTCCGGCCTGCGGCCCGCGTCCGATCGAGCTCGCCGCGCCGCTCGAGGGCCAGCTCTCGTTGGCCTCGCTGCCGGTCGCGTTCGAGATTCCGCTACCCGAGGGAGCGAATCTCTCGCAGCTCATGCTCTCGCTCGATGGAACGCCAGTCGTGCCGCCCGATCTCGTTCAGCAGGGCACGCGAGCGAGCGGAACCCTCGCCGGCCTCGCGCCCGGTTGGCACACGCTGCGCGCGGACGTGTCCGTCGCCGGCGCACAGTTCTCGGGCAGCCGGCAGTTCGAGCTCGCCGCGCTGACGAACCCTGATGACTGCGACGTGCTCAACGAAGTGGCCTGCCTGTTGCCGTTCCCGTCGTCCCGCTTCCTCGTGCCGGCGAGCACGCGCACCGGCGTGCGTGTCGAGCTGCCGGCGGCGCAGTTCCTGCCGCAGTTCGGCAGTACGGCGCCCGATCCGAGCCAATACGCGCGCAACGACGGCTTCAGCCCGACGGCGCAGGTGCTGATGCACTTCCCGGCCGGCGTCGACGTCGCGGCGTCGAACGCGCCGCGCATCGACCCGATCACGCGCACGTACGACGCGCGCGGGCTCGCTGCCGACAGCCCCACGCTGCTGATCGATGCCGAGAGCGGCGAGCGCATCAATCACTGGATCGAGAACGATGCGCGCGCGCGGAACGCGCGGCGAGTGATTACGTTCCTGCGCCCCGGCGAGAGCCTGAAGCCCGGGCATCGCTACCTCGTCGCGGTGCGCAGGCTCGTCGACGCGAGCGGGGCGCCGGTGCTTGCCGAGCCGGCGTTCGCGGCGATTCGCGATCGGCGGCCGAGCACGATCGCCGCGCTGAGAAAACGCGCAGCGCAGCTCGAGCCGGTGCTCGCGCGCCTCGAACGCTTCGGCGTCGCGCGCAGCGAGCTGATCCTCGCGTTCGACTTCGTCGTGATGAGCGACGCGTCGCTGACCGGGGAGATGCTGGCGATGCGGCGCCACGCATTCCGCTGGCTCGATCGCGAGCTGGCGAGGGGAGGGCAGCCGTTCACGATCACGAGCGCTGTCGACGTGAACCCGAGCTGCGCAGATCCGGCGCTCGCCACCTGGCGGCGCATCGAGGGCACCTTCTCGGTGCCGTTGTTCCTGGAAGGCGATCCGAACGCCGCGGCTTCGGTTCCGACTTTCCTGCGGCGTAACGCCGACGGCGGTCCGCTCGCGCAGGGCTTCACGCAGGCGCCATTCGGCGCGGCGATTCCTTGCAGTGCGCTGAACGGCGCCGAGCCGCTCCCGGGTCTCGTGATCGGGCACGGCCTGTTCGGAACCGGGGTCGGCACCGTGAATTCGCTGACCGCATCGCGCGGCGTCACGAGCTTCGACTTCGTCTCGGTCGCGACGAACTTCAGCGGGTTATCAGGGCCGGACGTCGCAGGGCCGCTCGATCAGACCTTCATCTATCAGATCATCGTCGATCCCACGCTGTTCCCGGCGCTGCCCGATCGCTTGCGCCAGGGCCAGCTCGCGACGCTCGTGCTCGCGCGCCTGCTCGCGCAGGGCGCGTTCAATGCGCACCCGGCGTTCCAGCTGCCGGCCGGTGCCGGCGCGATCGACACGAGCGTGAAGCCCTACTACTTCGGCGCGAGCCTGGGCGGGATCATGGGCACGATGTTCGCGGCGCTGACCCCCGACGTGGAGAAGCTCAACGTCGACGTGCCGGCGATCAACTTCTCGCTGCTGCTGCATCGCGCGACGCCGTTCATCCAGTTCGAGCTGCTGATCTCGCTCTTGAATCGAGATGCGCTGGACCAGTCGCTCGGGATCGGGCTGCAGCACGAGCTGTGGGTGCGCGGCGAGCCCGCGGGCTACGCGACGCACGTCACCGCGAATCCGCTGCCCGGAACGAACGCCAAGCAGGTGCTCGCGACCGTCGCGCTCTACGACCACCAGGTCGCGAACCTCGGCTCGCAGCTGCTCGGGCGCACGCTCCGGCTCGGCACGCTCGAGGGCTCCGTAATGACTGGCCTGCCCGGCCAGCCCGATCTCTCGGGTCCGCAGGATTCGGGCTACATCGTCTACTCGACCGGCTCGTTCGACCCTGACAACTCGGCGCATCTGCCGTTCATCCCGCCGTTGGTGAATGACCAGGTGGTGGTGAGCAAATGCGACCCGCACGGCCGCCGCGGCTTCATCCCAGCGTCGATCGCGCAGCTGACGGCGTTCTTCACTCCGGGCGGGCAGCTCGAGAACTTCTGTAGCGACGACGGCGTGTGCAACGCGTCGGAGCCGAACGAGTGGCCGAACGGAGCGCCGCCCTGCGATCCGCTGTTGTGAGCCGAGACGAGCGACGCCGCGCGCTGCGGACGCTCGCGCGGGCGGCCGTGATTGCCGCCTGCGCAGGGCTCACTTCGGCCGCCGCCCCAGCGGAACAGCACGGCAGCGTTTTCGTCGTGCGCCACGCGGAAAAGCTGGATCCGAACGATTCCGATTCACCGCTCTCTCGCGCAGGCGAGGCGCGCGCGCTCGTGCTCGCGGAGCGGCTGCAGGCGCGCGGCATCCGCTCGATCTTCGTCAGCGAAAAGCGCCGCACGCGCGCGACGGCCGCGCCGCTCGCGAAGCGCCTCGGCCTCGAGCCGCACGAGATCGCGAGCGCAACGCATGTCGAAGATCCGCGAGCAATGGTGAGAGCGATCGGCGAGCAGCGCGCGCGCGGGGCTGTGCTCGTCGTGACACACAGCGACGCGATCCCGGGCCTGATTTGCGAGCTGACGGGGAAGGCCGTCCCGGAAGTGGATGACGACGAGTACGACCGCATCTACGAAGTCGCAGGCAGCGAGCTCTCGGCCGCGACCTACGGTGCGCCCTTTTCGCGCACTCGCGAGCTGCGCTCGAGCGCTTGCGAGCGGCTCGCTTCATAGCTCGCCGCCGACGAAGTTCGTGAGCCTCCGCGCGGACTTCCGCGCTCTTCATTTCGCTCCGGCGCCTCGATTCAGCGGAATCGCTCGGCTAAACACTTTCGCTTCAACGGGCCTGGAGGGCTTCGCTTTGGTGGATGTCGTTCGCCATGACGTCGTGATCGTCGGCGGCGGCGGCGCGGGGCTGCGCGCCGCGATCGCCGCGTGCGAAGCCGATCCGACGGCGAGCGTGGCGCTGGTCTCGAAGGTCTATCCGATGCGCAGCCACACCGTCTCGGCGGAAGGCGGCGCGGCGGCGGTGCCGCCCGGCGCGAAAGACGACAACCTCGAGAAGCACGCGTTCGACACGGTCAAAGGCTCCGACTTCTTAGGGGATCAGGACGTGGTCCAGTACTTCGTGCAGGAGGCTCCGAAGGAGCTGACGCTGCTCGAGCACTGGGGCTGCCCGTGGAGCCGCAACGCCGACGGCAGCGTCTCGACGCGCCCGTTCGGCGGCATGCAGACGCCGCGCACGTGGTACGCGACCGACAAGGTCGGCTTCCACATGCTGCACACGCTGTTCCAGACCTCGATGAAATACGACCGCATCGTGCGCTACGACGAATACTTCGTCACGAAGTTGTTAGTGGACGGCGGCAAGTGCGGCGGCGTCGCGGCGCTCGACCTGCGCACCGGCAAGCTGAAAGCCGTGCTCGGGCGCACGGTGATCCTCACCACCGGCGGCGCCGGCAAGGTGTGGCCGTTCACGACGAACGGGAACATCAAGACGGGCGACGGCATGTCTCTCGCGTACCGCGAGGGCGTCGCGCTGAAGGACATGGAGTTCGTCCAGTACCACCCGACGGGCCTGCCGGGCACCGGCATTCTGATTACGGAAGCTTCGCGCGGCGAGGGCGGCTACCTGGTCAATTCCGAGGGCGAGCGCTTCCTGATCACGCGCGATTACGGCGTAGGCACGAAGGCAGAGCTCGGACCGCGCGACATGATCTCGCGCGCGATCATTCTCGAGATCGAGGCTGGCCGCGGCATCGAGGTGCCCGGCAAGCTCGGCAAGTACGCGCACCTCGATCTGCGCCACCTCGGCAAGGAAAAGCTCGAGACTCGGCTGCCATTCGTGCTCGAGCTCTCGCGCACCTACGCGGCCACCGATCCGGTGACGCAGCCGATCCCGATCCGCCCAGTGCTGCATTACATGATGGGCGGCGTCGACGTGAACATCGAGGGCGAGACGATCATCAGCGGCCTGTATGCGGCGGGTGAGGCGGCCTGCGTCTCGCTGAACGGCGCGAATCGGCTCGGCTCGAACTCGCTGACCGAGTGCCTCGTGTTCGGCGCGCGCTCGGGGCGCCACGCCGTCGCGCGCGCGAAGGGCGGCATGTCGCTCGCGGAAGCGCCGCTGCTCGCGCAGGTGAAGGCCGAGAGCGCGCGGCTCGACGCGCTGCGCGCGCGCAAACGCGGCGGCGAGACGCTGGCGAGCATCCGCCACGACATGAACTCCGCGATGGAGGCTGGGCTCGGCGTCTACCGCGAGCAAGCCTCGATGGACAAGGCGGTGCGCGACGTCGCGGAGCTGAAGCGCCGCTACGAGCAGGTGAGCCTCAGCGACTCCTCGCATGTGTTCAACACGGAGCTCACCGCGGCGCTCGAGCTCTCGAATCTGCTGGATTGCGCGGAGGCGGTCGCGACCGCGGCGGCGCAGCGCAAGGAATCGCGCGGTGCCCACGCGCGCCGCGATTTCCCGAAGCGCAACGATCAGGACTTCATGCACCACTCGCTCGTGCACTGGGGCCAGAACGGTCCGCGCTTCGGGACGAAGCCGGTCACGCTGGGCGTGTGGGTGCCCGAAGAGCGGAAGTATTAGGGAACGGAGACCTCACCACCGATGCCTCAGGTCAAGAAGACTCTCGTCGTCACGCGCTTTGATCCCGACAAAGACCAGACGCCGCGCACGCAGAAGTACGAGATCTCCGTCGAATCCGACGCGAAGGTGCTCGACGCGCTGAACCACGTGAAGGACCACGTCGACCCGACGCTGTCGCACCGCTGGTCGTGCCGGATGGCGGTGTGCGGCAGCTGCGGCATGAACGTGAATGGGAAGCCGAAGCTCACCTGCAAGGATCCGGTCTCGAACTACGGCGACGTGATCGAGGTGACGCCGCTCGCGAACTTCCCGGTGGTGAAGGACCTCGTCGTCGAGCTCGAAGGCTTCATGGACAAGTTCAAGGCGGTGAAGCCTTGGATCATGGTCGCGAAGGAGCGCGCGGTCGAAGCGGGACCGACCCGGCAGTCGCCCGACGAGCTCGCCGATTTCCGGCAGTTCAGCATGTGCATCAACTGCATGCTTTGTTATGCGGCCTGCCCGGTCGTCTCGAACGAGCCGGATTTCTTGGGGCCCGCCGCGATCGCGCTCGGCCATCGTTACAACCTCGATACGCGCGACGAGGGCGCGCACGAGCGCCACGAGGTGTTCCGCGGCGAGGGCGGCGTGTTCTCGTGCTCGTACGCGAACGAGTGCAGCGAGGTGTGCCCGAAGCACGTCGACCCGTCGGCAGCGATCCAGCAGGCGAAGCTGACCAACGTGCTCGACTGGGCGAAGAGCTTTGTCGTCCCGCGCGGGGGCAAGTGATGAGCCACGCACGACCGCGTCTCGATGCGATGCAGCCTCGGACCGCCGGGCCGACGCGCACCGCCGATCCGCGACCGCCGGACCAATTCCCGTTTGCGGGTAATTACGGGCCCTACCTGCTGTTCGGGAGCTGCGGCGCTTTTCTGCTGCTCACCGCGCTGATCGGTATCGAGTTCGTGCTCGCGCTCGGCGGGGGGCAGGCGAAGTACGAGGCGTTCCTGCAGCGCATTCACGGCCCCGCTTATCAGGTTTACTTCTGGCTCGCGCTGGTCGGCTTGGTGTGGTTCACGCTGCGCTTCTTCCGGCTGTTCCCGAAGACGCAGCCGTTCCGCTTCGGCCCGCTGAAGCGCCCGCCCGTGCCGGTGATGCTCGCCGGCCTGATCGGCGCGTTCGTCGTGCTGAACCTCGTCGTCGCCGTGATCCTCGGAGGGGTGCTCGGATGAAGACCCTGATGCTGAAGCTCGAGCCGGTGATCTGGCTGTTATTCGGAGCGGGCATGATGGTCGGCGGCTTCGTGCTGCCGGCGTTCATCGCGACGGTGGGCCTCGGTCTGATCGGCGAAGCCGACGCGTTCTCCTACGACCGCATGTACGCGCTGTTCTCGAACCCGATCGCGCGCCTCGTCGCGCTCGCGGCGCTGGCGTTGCCGCTCTGGGGCGGCGCCCATCACCTGCGCCACGTCTGGATCGACTTCGGCGGGCTGAAGACCGACCCGCTGGTCGGCGGCCTCCTCTACTTGCTCGCGCTCGGCGGCAGCGTCGCCGCGATCGTCGCCGTCACGACACTCTGAAGCATGCCGGGCGCCGCGAGTCGACCGCTCGCTGGCTTGCGAATTCTGGACTTGACCCGTGTCGTCGCGGGGCCGTTCGCCACCGCGATCTTCGCCGACCTCGGCGCGGACGTAATCAAGATCGAGCGCCCCGGCACCGGCGACGACTATCGCTACGGCCCCTCGCCGCCCGGTCAGACGTCGCTCTCGTTCCAGAACAACAACCGCGGCAAACGTTCGATCACGCTCGACGTGCGAGCGCCCGAAGGCCGCGAGCTGTTGTTACGGCTCGTCGAGCGCGCCGACGCGCTCGTCGAGAACTTCCGGGCCGGTTACCTCGCGAGCTGCGGACTCGGCGCCGAAGTGCTGCAAGCGCGCAACCCGCGCCTCGTCGTCGCCTCGCTCTCCGGCTTCGGACAGACGGGTCCGCGCGCGGGCGAGGGCAGCTACGACATCGTCGCGCAGGCGAGCGGCGGGCTGCTCGCGATGACGGGGTTCCCGGACGGCCCGCCGGTGCGCGCGGGCGGCGCGACCGGAGATTTCGTCGGCGGCCTCTACCTCGCGCTGGGCGTCGTGGTCGCGCTGCTCGAGCGCGAGCGCACTGGGATCGCGCGCGTGCTCGATCTCTCGAATCAAGACTGCATCTTCGCGATCGCCGATTCGGCCGCGACGATCTACGCCGGCATCGGCGCGAAGATGGAGCGCGTCGGCAACGCGCATCCGTTCAGCTCGCCGTACGACTCGTTCGCGACGCGCGACGGTTTCGTCGTCGTCGGCACCGCCAGTAACAAGCTGTTTCGCAAGCTGTGCGAAGCGATCGGCCGGCCCGAGCTCGGGCGCGACGAGCGCTTCAAGAACCACCGCGTGCGCGCCGCGAATCGCCCCGCGCTGACCGAGATCATTGCGGCGTGGATGCGCGAGCGGAGCTGCGAGGAGGCGCTCGCCACGCTCGGTCCGAAGGGCGCAGACCTGCCGTGCGCGCGCGTCGCGGCGCCGCACGAGCTGCTCGACGACCCGCAGCTGATCGCGCGCGGGATGATCGAGCGCCACCCGCACCCGCAGCTCGGCGAGGTCGTGTTCCACGGCAACGCGCTGCAGCTCTCCGGGGCCGAGCCGCGCGAGCGCGCGCTCGCGCCGGATCTGGGTGAAGCGAACGCGGAGGTGTTCGGCGAGCTGGGTGTTACGGCGGAGCAGCTTGCGAAGCTGAAAGTGAGGGGCGTGATCTAGTCGCAGGAGATCCAAGAGCACCGTTCCTTGGGTATCCGGGCGAGAATCGACGTGGCGAGCGCGTTGGCGTCCTTCTCGAGAAAGAGCTGTTCGCCCTGAAGGTCTCGAAGTGCCTCTACTTGATCGACCCCGCGCCGGGTTTCGCGGGTCGCGCGGAAGAGAGAGCTCCGAGGCGCGTGATCACGGAACCCACCGAACAGGAAGCACAGCTCGCCGTGCGCGAATCCGTCTTTTCGGACGTTCCACCCCAGATACGCGCCGCGCTTCTCTTGCAACGAGTGCAGCGCAATTCCAGGCAAGTCATTGCCCTCGCTGTCGACGGTCGGCACGAGCACGCGCCAACCGGTGCCGGTGACTACGGGCGGAACGCGTGCGTAGTCGATCTGCTCCACTGGATTCGGCCGCGGAGCCGATCCGGGCGCCTTCACGAGCTCGCCCCTCCCGAGGTGCGGCCACACACTCGCGGGCGGCTCGCTCGCGGAGCGAACCCAACGCTCCATCGCGACGAGCAAGGCGCGCGCGATCGCACCGTAAGTGATCGGGTTCGGCGGAAGCTCGCACGCGGGCGAAACCATGCCCGGCGCATGCGCCGCGCCGGCGAGCATGTAGGCGCGCACGTTCTCAGGGAACGCGATGTCGTGCCCCGCGCCGTCCGTGCCGACGAGCGACGCGCCCGCCTGCCAGAACTCCGCGCTCGTATCGACGTGCATCAGCTTGGGGCACGTCTTCGTCGCCTCGCAGCGCGCGAGAATTCCATCGCGCGTACCTGTTACGGGATCCGTCGTGACTGCGTACGTGAACGGAAACTGATTGCCCGCCACGCGGTGCTCTTCGTGCTGGCGCGAGAAGCGGCCGGGCTGCGCCCAGCGTGCGTTCGTCCAGGTCTTGCGCGCACCGGCGATGTACGGGAGGACGCCGTCGAACACGGGTCGGCCCTCCGCATCGACGTGGAAGCCCTGCCACAGCCAGTCGCGGAGGTAGCGCCCCGATTGCGAGAACCCGATCGCGAGCGCGCGGTCGATCTGGCCGGCGAGCGGATTCGGCACGCCGCTCGCGTCCGCGGCTTCGCGTCGCAGGAACGAGACGACGTCGCGCGTCGCGGCGAAGCCGATGCCCGTAACAACCGGATCGCGCGCGAGGTAGACCAGCTCGTAGATCGCGCCGGCGTCCATGTCGGCCGGGCGCGTCACTTCGAGCGTGCGTTCGCCGCTGAAGCGGAAGGCGCTTGCGGGCAACGCGCGAGGCGCATCTGGCTGGCGCGGCCGAACCGTGAGGGTCGCCTGCGCGGCATCGAGCGATGCTGCCGGGTAGGGCAGCGCGATGCGGCCGGGCTGGTCGGTGTGATCGAACACGACCTCCACCTGCACGCGGCCGGTGATCGCTGTTCCGTTCTCCCGTGCGATTGGGAACCGCGCACTCATCAGGCCGGTGCCCGCGACGTCGGCCTGCCAGCCAGCCCACACGAGCGTGTAGCCCTGTTCGAACACGAAGCCGTTGCCAGCGCCTGCGCGATCGTCGAGCCCGGCGCCGCGCGGCGCGTCGTTCAGCACGCCGAGCGCGAGCCGATTGCCGCGGTTCACGACCTCGAACAGCAAAGCGCGGTTCGACGCGGCAGCGTCCTTCGGGCGCAGGATCGTGACGTCGGTGTCGTAGGCAACGCGGCCGGCGGCATCGCGCGGCGCGAGCGCGAGATCCGCGATCGAACGGTTCGCCGCGTGCGCAGGATCGAGCGTCACGTGCGCGACTGCGTCGACGCGCTCGTACGCGCCCACCGTGCCGAAGCTCGCGCCGCCGAACGCATCGCTTCGGGAGCGCAGCTCGAAGCGTTCGACGCGCACAGCGGGCGCCTCGACCGGCTGCGCCAGGCTTGCACCCCCAACAACTACGGCAAGCAAGTAGAACGCAAAGCACGAGGAAACGGCTTGCTTCACGGCATCACCTCGAACAGCAGCGCGAAGCGATCGTTGTAGATCAGCCGGAAGCGTGGATCGCGTGCGAGCGCGAGCGCCATCGCGCGCTCGGGCTCCGACTTCTGGACGAACACGAAGCGCGCGCCGAAATCGCCCGAGATGATGCGGTGCGCATCGCTCGCATCGCCGCGGTAGACACTCAGCATGCCGGCGAAAAGTCGCGGATCGAAGCGATACAAGAAGATCGGGTCGAGGGCTTCGATGTAAGTGCCGGCGGGCCTGAAGTAGTAGAGCGGCGCGAACGGAATCCAGAAGTTGTGGTAGACGACGTCGCTCGGCGCGGCGCGGCGATCGAGGAAGGCGACGGCCGCGCGCAGATCTTCGGTCGGCGCCGGCGCGGCGGCGATGCGCGCGCGGAGCTCGTTCGGCCAGATCGCCGGAACGCGTACCGCGATCGCCACGACGAGCGCGAGCGCGGGCGCAGCAAACGCAGGCGTCCGCAACAACTCGACGAGGCGCGTGCGACCTGCAAGCTCGGAGACCGCCACGGCAGTGGCCAGCGCCGTCACCGGCACGAAGAAGAACGTGAAGCGGTTGGCCAAGTTGCACGCGAGCAGCAACGCGATCGCGAAGCCGCCGAGCGTGAGCGCTGCGACGCTGGGCGGCGCGGTTCTCCAGCGCGCGAGCAGGCCGGCGGCCGCCGCGAGCGCAGGCAGCCACACCGGCCACAGCTGCACAAAGCCCGCGCGCGACATCGGCAGCAGCTCGCTGCCGAAGACGTCGGGCGGCACTTCGGCCCGCGTGCCCGCGACGCTGCGCGCAACCTCGATCGCCTGGTCGAACGCGATCGACAAGTTGTTGGGGAAGTAGGGATGCAGCAGCGACGCGCCCACGATCCCGATCACGATCCCTGCGGCGGGTCGCCAAGGCGTCGCCTGTCCGAGCAGGCGGCATGCGAGCGCGTGCGCGATCGGCAGCGCGAGCAGCGCGAGGAACGAGGTATGCGCGAGCACATGCGCCGCAGAGACGAGTGCGAGCGTCTTCCAGCGCGACTCGAGCACGAGCACGATCTCGACGAGCAGCAGCGCGAGCCCGAGCGAGTGCGGGCGCAGCTTCAGCAAGTGCAGCCAGATCCACGGCTCGCTCGCCGCGAACATCAACACCGCGAGCCAAGCGAAGCGTACGCGCAGCCGCACGAGCACGAAGCCGAACGCGAGCAGCACCAGCGCGTCCGCGACGATCACCGCGCGCTTCGCACCCCTCACGCTCGCGGTCTCGCCGACGAACGGAATCAAGAAGGCGTGGAACAGAAAATCCTTGTCGCTGTAGCGATCGCGCCAGGTGCTGAACGCGGTCTGCGGGAACTCGCGCCGCACGCCGTGCTCCGCGAGCTGCTGCGCCGCGCGCGCGTGGAAATAACTATCGCCGTCGAACAGGCGCGGGGTCGTGTACTGGAAGTGCGCGAGCGCAGCGAGGAAACAAAGAATCGCGAGAGCGCAGGCCGCGAGGCGCATCTTCGTCATCGAGGCCCGGAAGTCACGCTGATCACGGAGCCACCCTCGCGTCTTCCGGGACTCCTGAAACGGATACGAGCCGGAATGCGCCCGGGTAGCGCTCGCCCGCCGATGCGCGTGCGCACGAATTCCTCGAACTCCTCCATCTGCAAACCCACTGGTTCTCCCCAATGAGGGTCCGGCTGCAACCACATCAGCTCCCCGCCATAGCCGGCACGGTGAATCGCCACGAGGTCCGAGTAGGGGCCGTCCTTCTCGCACTCCCGTGGATTCACCGTGACCGCCCACTCACGCGCGGCCAGCTCCCGCTCGGCTGTGCGCAGGTATCCGCCGTGCGCGAGCTGCCAGGCGATTCGCATTCCGTAGTTCTGCTCGAAGGCCGCTCCACACCAGAGCCGACCGTCGGTCATTCGTGGCGTGAGATCTCGCGCAGTGAAGAGAGCAAACTCACGTTTCTCGGGGGGCTGCTCCCGAGGTCGCAGCTCGCGGAGGAGAGCCTCGCAAACGACTCGCAGTGAACCTTCTTCTTCCGCTGCTTTCGCGCCGCTCGCGGTCGCACGGCCCGTCACGAAATCAGTGCCCAGAATCGTGAGATAGGTGAGTAGGTAGACCGGAGTGCCGCTCGCGTCCTCACCGCGATGAACGGCGATCACGCCGTCGACCACGCCATGCCACGTCCGGAGGCGCAGCCGCTCTTCGCTCGCAAGCGAGAGCCGTGAGCCAGTGCGGCTAGCCGCCGCCTCGAGCTCGCTCGTCGTCGCCTCGAATTGCACCCACAACGCATCCGCCGCGGAGGTCTCGAACGGAAGATTGAGCGCAGACGAGACAAACACGTCGAGCCGCTGATTGGGGTTGGCGCCCGCATAACGTGCGCTGAAGCCCAACGCGGGGTCCGGTTGGTCGGCGATTTCTGTGAGTTTGAATTCGCCGACCTCCGCGGGCACGAGGTAAGCGCTGCTGGACGTTCGAATCGGCGTCGACGCGCACCCGAGCGTGAGAGCGAGCGCAGGCGCGATTAGCACCCTCTTCATCTGCGCATCCTGCCACGCTTTTACCGGCGACGAGTCCAGACTTCTCAGGCGCGCAGCCTCGTAAAACGGTGCGCGACGATGGCTGCGAGGGCTCGCAGCGCGTCCCCGGCGCGGATCTTCTTGCCCTCGCGGTAGCTGCGCGCGCGGTAGCGGATCGGCACTTCGTAGAAGCGCGCGCCCGAGCGCCAGAGCTTCGCCGTGAGCTCGGCTTCGATCGTGAACGTCGCGGAGCTGAGATGCAGCGGGCGAACGAGATCGGCGCGCAGCGCTTTGTAGCCGGTGTAGAGATCGGTGAAGTTCGTGTTGTAGACGACGTTCGCGACCAGCGTGATCGCCTTGTTCGCGAGCGTCGTCCAGAAGTAATTGACGGTGTGCTCGGCGCCGAGGAAGCGCGAGCCGTAGACGGCGTCGGCGCCGCCCTGCTCGAGCGGCCGTAACAAGGCCGGGATGTCGCTCGGTGAGTACTCGAGGTCGGCGTCCTGGATCACGAGCACGTCGCCGCTCGCGAGCGCGAAGCCGGTGCGAACGGCGCTGCCTTTGCCGCGCGGCTGCGGGTGCCGCGCATGGCGCACGCGGGAGTCCGCGGCGGCGAGCTTCTCGATCACGCGCGGAGTGGCGTCGCTCGAGCCGTCGTCGACGATCACGACTTCGAGCTCGCGATCTCCGAGTGCGTCGAAGACCGCGGCCACCACGCCCTGCAGCGTGCGCTCCTCGTCGAGCGCCGGAATCACGACCGAGAGCCGCAGCGTAGGCACCTCCAACGCGCGCGATGGTTAGCAGCAATTTCGTTCGAGCTTCGCTCGCCTCCGAGGACTTCGGCTCGCTGCGCGCGATCTGCGCGCTGCGCGCGCTGGATCGCTTGCGCTTGCGACTAGGTGGGACGCAGCTGCTGGCCGCGAGGCTCTGATGAGAGGCTTCGCTCGGCTACGGGTCTGCGCGCATTCGATCGCTTGCGCTTGCGGCGGCAGCGTGAGCCTTCGCTGCTCTGCGGCGCCGGCCTAATCGCTGGGCAGAGCGAATGCGACGTAGCGGTCGCCGCTCGGCCGGCCCAGCTTTCCGCCGCCCGCGGCGACCACGACGAACTGCTTCCCGGCGGCTTCGTAGACCGCTGGCGTCGCGAAGCCCGCGGCCGGAAGCGGCGCCTCGAACAGCAGCGCGCCGGTGGCTTTGTCGAAGGCGCGCAGCTTCGCGTCCGGTGTGCCCGCGATGAAGACCAGTCCGCCCGCGGTGACGACCGGACCCCCGTAGCTCTCGGCGCCGGTGTCGCGCAGGCCCTGCGCGGCGAGCTCGGGGTAGGCGCCGAGGGGGACCTGCCAGGCGATCTCGCCGCGTTCGAGATCGATCGCGCTGAGCGTTCCCCACGGCGGCTTCACGGCGGGGAAGCCATCCGGATCGAGAAACTTGCGGTAGCCGGCGAGCATGAAGCGCGGGAACAGCGCGCCAGTCGGAGCCTCGGAAGCGGGCACTGCTTCGTAATCGCTCGGCCCGAACGGCTCGATCAGGTACCAGAGCAGCGCGGCCATTTCGGTTGGGCCCAGGAATGGAAGCGGCGGCATCCGCCCGCGCCCTTCCTCGACGATACGCCGCAGCTCGAGCGGGCCGAGGCGATCGCCGACCCCAACAAGCGGAGGCACGCCGCCGCCGCCCTCACGCTGGAGCCCATGACAGCTCGCGCACAGCGAGAGGTAGGCCGCACGCCCGCCGCTGCCGAGGCCGGCGACGCGCGGTGCCCGCACCATCTGGATCACGTAAGGAACTTCCTGAGCGTTCACGAACAGCAGCGAGGTCTCGGGGTCCCAAGCGAGCCCGCCCCACTCGGCTCCGCCGTCGAAGCCCGGAAACAGCGCCACTCCTTCTTCGCTCGGCGGTGCAAAGGGCTCGCCGCTCGAGAGCGCGTCGAACTGCGCGCGCGCGGTCGCGGCCGCCTCGGGTGTGCGCTGAGTCAGGTCCTCCGCGCGCAGGCCCTGGCGCGTGAACGGAGGCGGCTTCTCGGGCAGCAGCTGCCGCGCGGCGAGCTGTTCGCCGTCGAGCCGGCTCGCGGGCACCGCCAGCTCACGAATCGGAAACAGCGGCGCGCCCGTTTCGCGCTCGAAGACGAACACGTGACCGCTCTTGGTTCCCTGCGCGACGGCGTCGACGCGCCCGTGCTCGCGCCGCAGAGAGATCAGGTTCGGCGGCGCCGGCAAATCGCGATCCCAGACGTCGTGGCGGACGAGCTGGAAATGCCAGCGGCGCTCGCCGGTCGCGGCGTCGAGAGCAATTAGGGAGTTCGCGTAGAGATTGTCGCCTTTGCGATCGCCGCCATAGAAGTCGTAGGTGGCGGAGCCCGTCGGCACGAACGCGATGCCGCGCGCGGAATCGATCCGTATGCCGGCCCACGCGTTCGCGCCGCCGGCCGCGCGCCACGCCTCGGCCGGCCATGTCTCGTGTCCCGGCTCGCCCGGCTCCGGGATCGTGTGGAACGCCCAGCGCAGCGCGCCGCTCTTCGCGTCGAACGCGCGCACGGTGCCGGGCGATGCGTTGCCGAGCTCCGAGACGCGGCCGCCGATGATGACGAGATCCTGATAGATCGCGGGCGGCGTGGTCGCGGAGACCCATTGCTGTTCCGGATCGCGGCCGAGGCCTTCGCGCAGGTCGATGCGGCCACGCTCGCCGAAGCTCTCGATCGGCGCGCCGCTGCGAGCATCGAGCGCCCACAGGAACGTGCCGGCGCCGAAGAAGACGCGCTCGTCGTCGCCGTCGCGGAAGTACGCAAAGCCACGGCTCGGCGAGATGCCGGGACGCTCGTCCGCGCGGGGGTCGAAGCTCCACAGCTCGGCCCCCGTTGCGGCGTCGAGCGCGAACGCGCGCAAAGAAGCGGACGAGCCGTAGAGGACGCCCTCGACGACGAGCGGATTGCATTGAATCTGCGTCCCGAGCTTCGGCTCCGTGCCGCCCGCCGCGTATTCCCACGCCACGCGCAGCGCGCCGACGTTCGCGCGATCGATCTGAGCGAGCGGCGAGTGCTGGCCGCCGTTCAGGTAGCTGCGCCACTCGTGCGCGGCGGGCGCCGCCTTTGTCCGCGCGGCGGTGAAGGCCGCAGCCCCCGCGCTGCGCCGAGACGGCTCGCGCGCGCCGCACGCAGCGAGCGCGAGCGCTGCGAGGGCGACGTGCGCGAGCCGCATCGCGGCACGCTAGTTCGTGCGCGATGCGGTCGCAGCCGCGAGAGCTCCGAGCCCGGTTCGCGATCGCGCACTGGGCTGGTTCCGATCCGCCACCCCGAGCAGGGATCTCTCAGGTCAGCCGCGGAACAGCCAGCCCCAGTCCGCGAACACGACCACGCGCGGGATCGCGTGATACGGGACGTGGTGATGGCGAGTCAGATGCCGGTGGAATTTGTCCTGGCTGCGCCAGCGCTTGCCACAGGGACGGCAGCCGTACTCGTGCGCGTAATGGCGGTTGCCGCCGTCGTAATAGCGAGCGTGACGGCCGCGCTCCCAGTCCGAGTAGCCGCCGCGCCATCGATCGCCGTAGCGACGCCGGTCCCAATCGCGGTCTCGGTCGTGATCGCAGTGGTCGCCGTGCCGATGGACCGTGTAGCCGCGGCGCCCCTCGCGCCAGTCGTCATCGTCGTGCTCCGCAAAAGCCGGAGCCGCGAGCGAGAAGGAGAGCAGCGCCGCGGCCATCGCAGCGCCCAAGCGAGACGTTCGGTTGCGAAGCATCGGTGGGGTCCTCCGCTGCCTGCGACGCCCTCGCGGGCGCGCGAATTCGATCTCGCCCGAACTGGCCGTTCGAACGCGCGCCTAGGCGCGCGAATTCGATCTCGCCATAGGCTCGCCGTTCGAACGCGCGCCTGGGACGCGCGAATCCGATCGCGCCGCAGGCTCGCTGTTCGAAGCCCGCCGAGGAGGTGACGCGTCGCACATTCAGGCCTCCCGCCGCGAGGGTTGCCTAGATTCGCGCTCGCCCTTCGAGAGGCCTCGTGGCATCAGCTCCCGCCGTCGCACTTTGTGCCGCCGCCATTCCACCCGACCTCGGTTGCGCGGAGAACCACGCGTGAGCGAAGGAATTTCTCGCGAGCGGGTCGAGGCGCGCCTGCGCGAGCAGCTCGCTCCGATCTCGCTCGAGGTGATCGACGAAAGCCACCTGCACGTCGGCCACGGCGCGCCGGGCTCGCACTTCCGCGTGAATATCGTGTCCGAGAAATTCCGAGGCCTCTCGCGCGTCGCAGCGCAGCGCCTCGTCTACGAGGCGCTCGGCGATTGGATCGGAGGCGCGATCCATGCGTGCGCGGTGTCGGCGCGCGCTCCGGCTTGACGGCTCGCGAGGCGACTCAGTGCGAAGCGCCGGGCGGCGTGACAGCGGCGCGCCCTAATTCTTCGGCAGTGGCTGCCAGGTCGACGCGCCACGCGCCGTCCACCTGAACGAGGTGCGTGTCGAAGGCCAGCCGCTCGCGCGCAGTGCTGCCGAGGAAGATCGTCTCGACCGACGCGCGGTTCTCGCTCATCAGCGCCTCGCCGATCGCCGGGGAAGCACTCGGCGAGAACGTGCCGAGCGAAGCCTGCACGTCCGCTGGCCGCGTTGCCGTCGAGAACGGCGCGGCGACCGCGAAGTCGTGTGCGGCCGCGGCCGTCCAGAACTCGAGCGCGACTTCCTCCGGTGAAGCCACCTCGCCGCATGCGGCGAGCGCGGCGAGAGCGGCGAGCAGCGCAGAGCGAGCTGTGCTCACGCGGCGACCCTAGCCCCGCGCAGAAGCGGTCTCCAGAGATTCGCCCGCGCCGCGGACGCGCTAGTGCTTGGCCTTCTTCTTTTGGCCGGGTGGCCCGCCGTGCGGGTGACGCTTCGCGTAGAGACGGGTCGGCACGACGCTGATCGAAGCCACGCGCCAATGATCTGGCGTGCCGACGCTCACCTCCCAGCTCTCGCCGGAGATCCGGAAGTAGCTGCCGTCGAGGAACCAGACGTCGTGCAGGCCGACCACGACGTAGACACCGAGCTCCTGGTCGAAGACGAGATCGTGGCCGTGATGCTTGTGCCGATGACCGTGAGCGGGGGCGTGCGGCGGCGGGCCGGGCTCATAGCGGTGCACGCGCGGGCCCGGATCGATGACGATGCAGGCGGTGCCGGTCGCCAGTAGCGCGCACAGCAGAAAGGTCGAAACGCGACGGTTCATGCGGCCTCCTCCGCGCCCCTTATCGGGTGCACATCTGTAGCGGCTGTAATGCGCATCACCTGGGGCTGGGCAGCTTCAGGCCGATCTCTGTCCGGACGAGGCAACAGTGATGACCCGCCGCGTGATCGCTCTGGCTTGCATCCTGCTGCTCGCCGCCCCGCTCGGCGGCTGCTTCGTGCTCGAGGAGCTCGACAGCGGCAGGAAGCTGATGGACGAGCACACGCCGAAAACCGCCGAGGAGAAGGAGGCGGAGGCCAAGAAGGGGAGCGCGCCCGCCGCGGCTCCAGGCGGGAAGGATGCAGTCGACACGTACTTCCGCGGTGAGGAAGAGGACGGCACCACGAAGACGTTCGCGCCCGGCTCGATGAGCGAAGGCATCGTCGCGTGCAAGATCGGCGGCTCGACCCAGTTCATGACGCGCGAGAACTGCGCGGCTCGCGGCGGGCTCGCGGGCTAGCAAGCTCCGCCCGGCAGTACGCCCGGCGAAGCGAAGTCGAGCAGTGGGTTCCGCTCGGTTCACGCCGGCCGTCCCGAGATCGTGCATCCGACGGGACAGCCGCCAGCTAAACGAACCGTGCCATCCAGTCCGCGAGCTCGACCGAGAAGCCGGCGGCATTCTTGTGGCCGCCGCCACCGAGCGAGGCTGCGAGCTGCGCGACGTCGAGCTCGCCGATCGAGTAGAGCGAGACGTCGACTCGGCGGCCCTCGACGCGATACACCGCGCCGCAGGCGGCGCCGAAGCGCGCGCGCGAAGCGAGCGCGTGCCCGAGCTCGGCGCGCAGCGTGCGCGCGTTCACCGCCTCGATGCGGAGCCGGCCGAGCGCGATCGGGTGTGCGTTCGCGAGCGCGCGCTCCACGTCCATACGCTGCGCGCGCACGATCGGCGCGCCTTGCTCTGCCAGCGCGCCGACCGGCGTCGCGGCGAGCTTGCTCCAGACTGCGAATTCGCGCGGGTAAGACGCGATCGCCGCGTTCACCTCGCGGCTCTGCGGCAGCGCCCAACGCCAAAGGTCCTGGTCCTCGACGAACGCCAGCAACTCGGGCGAAGGCTCGTCGGGATGCAGCGCGTGCCAGGCGAGTGTCGCGCCGGACTGATTCAGGTCGAAGCGCACCTCGTGCCCGCCCTCGGCGAGCTCGCGCGCGAGAAACGGATCCGCTTCGAACTGGCGCTGCGCAGAGACGTGATGATCGAGCACGACGAGCCGCGCCGCGTGCTCGGCGAGTGGGCGATACGCCCGCGCCGGCGGCGCGATGTCGGCGAACAGCACGAACGCACCGTCGAAATCGTGTGCGCGCAGGGGGTCTTCGTGTCCGCGCGGCACATAGGAGCTGCCATCGCCCCAGCGCAGCCAAGCGGACCATGCAGCACCAAAGCCGTCCGGGCAGCCCGCGTGAAAGATGCAGACTTGGCGCATCGACGGAGCGTAGGCGACCGATTCGCGTTTCCTCGGGTCAGCGCGAAGGCACGCGTCTCGGGTTCGCGAGCGCATTGCCGCTAGCCTGCGCGCCCCGATGTCCGTTGCGTTCGCGTTCAGCGCGCAGCCGCTCGAGCCGCGCACCGACTGGCTCGCGCTGGTCGCGGGGCTCGCTACGCGTCCCGGCTTCTGGTGGCTCGACAGCGCTCTCGCGGTTCCTCCGCTCGGGCGTTTCTCGTTCGCTGGCGCCGACCCATTCTGTGCGCTCCGCGTTCGCGGTGAGCACCATGAACGCGAGACGACGCGCGCGGCTTGGCCCCTCGGCGCAGGGAGCTCCGCCGGCGATCCGTTCGCGGCGCTGCGCGCGCTGCTGCCAGCGCGCAGCGCGCCGATCGCCTGCGCAGACGCAGCCGCGACGCCGCTTCCATTCGTCGGCGGGCTTGTTACGGCGCTCGGCTACGAGCTGGGCGCACGCCTCGAAGATGTGCCGGATGCGCGCGACGCTGCGCCGCTTCGTTTCGCGGACGCGCTCGCGCTCGGCGTGGATCGGCTCTACGCGTTCGATCATCTCGCGTCGCGCGCTTTTGCGGTCGCGCTCTGCGCGCGCGAGAGCGAGCTCGCGGCGCAGCGAGCCGCGCGCGACTCGGCGGCCGCGCTCGCTGCATGCGCGCCGCGCGGCGAGTGGCGCGCGCCGGCCGAACCGTGGCAAGCGGTGCGCTCCGCGGCCGAGCTCCAGCGCGGCCTCGACCCGAGCGAGCACGCGAAGGCTGTCGACGAAATCCTGGCGAGGATCGCGGCCGGCGAGCTCTATCAGGCCTGCCTCACCCACCGCGTCGAGGCAGAGTTCTCAGGCGACGCGTTCGCGTACTACCGAGCGCTGCGCGCGGCGAATCCCGCGCCGTTCGGAGCGTTCATCGCGCTGCCCGAGGGCGCGATCGCGTGCAGCTCGCCCGAGCGTTTCCTGCGCTGCGGCGCGGGCGGCTGGCTCGAGACGCGCCCGATCAAGGGCACGCGCCCACGCCGCGCGGACGCCGCCGCCGATCGCGGCGAGGCTGCGGAGCTGCGCGCCTCGGAGAAAGACCGCGCGGAGAACCTGATGATCGTCGATCTCGCGCGCAATGATCTCGGCCGCGTCTGCGAGCTCGGCAGCGTGCACGTCCCGGAGCTGTTCGCGGTCGAATCCTATGCCGCGGTGCACCAGCTCGTCTCGACGGTGCGCGGCCGGCTCGCGAGCGGACGGGACGCGCTCGACGCGATCCGTGCGGCATTTCCACCCGGCTCGATGACCGGCGCGCCGAAGATCGCCGCGATGCGGCTGCTCGCGCAGCTCGAGCGCGCGCGTCGCGGCCTCTACGCGGGCGCGCTCGGTTACCTGGACGCGCGCGGCGGCTGCGATCTCGCCGTCGTGATCCGCACCGCCTTCCTCGCAGGCGGCCGCTTCGCGCTTCACACCGGGGGCGGCATCGTCGCCGGCAGCCTCCCGCGCGCCGAGTGGGACGAGGCGGAGGCGAAGGCGGCCGCGTTGATTTCCGCGCTCGAATCGAGCTGAGAGAGCGGTTTTGGTCACGGCCGCGCACGCGCTTCGCGTGGTAGCGTGATTCGCCAGTCAGGAGGGACCCATGACTCGCGTGCATTGCCTGCTTGCAGCGGTCGCGCTCGCGCTCGGCATCACATCGGCCGCAGCCGCCGATGAAACCTGCCAATCGCCCTATCTCCCGAAGCTCGTCGGCCAAGAGGACTTCATCTACGTCTGGACGCTCGGCGTCGACGGCCTCGGCGACGGCTCCGACAAGCTGGTGACGGTGGGCGTCAACCCGGCGCGCAGTGATTACGGAGAGGTCGTGCACTCGCTGTCGGTGCCCGGCCGCAACGAGGCGCATCACGCCGGCTTCACCGATGATCGCCGCTTTCTCTGGGCCGGCGGCCTCGACACCAGCGTGATCTTCGTCTTCGACGTCGCGAGCGATCCGGCGAAGCCGAAGCTGGTGCGCACGATCTCGGACTTCCCTGCGAAGACGGGCTGGGTCGGGCCGCACACTTTCTACCCGATCCCCGGCCGCGTGCTGATCACCGGGCTCTCGAACGCAGCCGACAAGAGCGGCCACACCGGCTACGCCGAGTACAACAACGACGGCACGCTCGTGCGCACGGTGCCAATGCCGCCGGGCGCCGAGTACGGCTACGACCTGCGCATCAACGCGCACCTGAACCGCATGCTGTCGTCTTCTTTCACCGGCCACGCGAACTACATGCGCAAGCTGCCAGAGCTGTTAGGGGACGCGGAGGCGATGAAGAAGTTCGGCAGCACGATGGTGGTGTGGGATTTCCACGCGCGCCGCGCGTTGCAGACGCTCAGCGTGCCGGGCGCGCCGCTCGAGATTCGCTGGGCGCTCGATCCGGAGCACGAGTACGCGTTCACCAGCGCGGCGCTCACTTCGAAGCTGTGGGGCGTGTTCCGCAAGAGCGACGGCACGTTCGAGGCCGTCGAGGTCGGGACGATCGGCGACCCCGCGAAGACTCCGCTGCCCGTCGACATCAGCCTCTCGCGCGACGACAAGACGCTGTTCGTCGACACCTTCTTCGACGGCAGCGTGCGCGTGTTCGACGTCAGCAACCCGCGCGCCGCGAAGCAGATCTACGAGCACAAGATCGGCTCGCAGGTGAACATGGTCAGCCAGAGCTGGGACGGGAAGCGGCTCTACTTCACGAGCTCGCTGCTCGCGAACTGGGACGGCACCGGGCATCCGGACGAGCAGTTCCTGAAGGCCTTCACGTGGGACGGCAAGAAGCTGAGCCCGACCTTCGCGATCGACTTCACCGCCGAGAAGCTCGGCCGCCCGCATCACATGCACTTCGGGCAGCTCGGCTTTTGGGGCGCTCCCGCGCGTTCGAGCGACGTCGCGACGAAGTGACGAGGCGCGCGATGGGCGTGGCGGGTGCGAGCAGGGCGCGGCAGCGCGCGGCGATCGCGCTCGCCGCGCTCGTCTCTGCCGCGCTGGCGCCTGCGCCTCACGCTTCCGCCGACGATCGGCACGCTGCGCATCGCATGCCCGCCGAGCCGCCCGCACGCTTCGAGGCGCCCGCGCCTGGCAGCTATCAGCTACCGGCGATCGACCGCGTCGCGCAGCACGAGTTGTTGGGCACACGCGGCGCCGCCGAGCCACTGCTCGCGCTGAAGCCCGGCGAGCTCGCGCTGATCTCGTTCGTGTATCTGCAATGCGGCGAGGCGTGCCCGCTCGCGACCGCGATGCTGCACCGCCTCGATGGCGAGCTCGCGAAGGATCCGAAGCTGGCGCGCAGCGTCGAGCTCGTCACCGTGAGCTTCGATCCGCAGCGCGACACGCCGGCGCAAATGCGGGCGCTGCGCGAGCGGCTCGCGCCGAAGGGGCGCTGGCGCTTCCTGACCGCGGCGAACGAGGCCGCGCTGCGGCCGGTGCTCGCCGATTTCGGGCAGGACGCGGTGTGGATTCCGGGCGAGGCGAACACGCCGGATTCACTGCGGCACGTCCTCAAGGTGTTCGTCGTCGACGCGAACGGTGCAGTGCGCCAGATCTACTCCACCGGCTTCCTCGACACGCGCCTCGTGCTCGCGGATTTGCGCACATTGCTGCCGGCGACGCTCTGAGCGGGGCGGACCCCGCTCTCAGCGGGGAAGACCCCGCTCTTAGCGGGGAGGACCCCGCTCTCAGCGGGGAGGACCCCGCTCTTAGCGGGGATTCCGCGCGCGCCTTCCCAGCCCAGCGCTTTCTTCCGTTGTGGAGGCGGCGCGGCTGGCGCCGTGGATGACTTCCGCGTCGGATCCTCCGCCGCCTCGCGCGCGGCGCGCATGCTCGGGCGGCGCGCCTCCATCTCTTCGAGCGTGCGCGGCCAGTCCTTCTTCAACAGCTGAGAGAGGGCGCGGTCGGCGAGCACGCGCCCGCCGGTTTGGCAGCGCGCGCAGTAATTGGTCTCGTTCTCGGCGTGAACGATGCGCTGCACCGGGGCGCCGCACACCGGACACGGCTCGCGGAACTTTCCGTGCACCGCCATCTCGGGACGGAACGCAGTGACCTCCTCGGGGAACGTGTCGCCCGTCTGCGCGCGCAGCCGTTCCGTCCATGTCCGCAACGTCGACTGAGTCGCCGCGTGCAGCCTCCCGAGCTCGTCCGCCGAGAGCTTCGTAGTCATCTGTATCGGCGAGAGACGCGCGGCGTGCAGGATCTCGTCGGAGTAGGCGTTGCCGATCCCTGAGAAGAGATGCGGGTCGGTGAGAGCGCGCTTCAGGGTGTGGCGCTCACGCGTCAGCGCGGCGGCGAACGTGTCGGCGCTGCAAGCGAGCACGTCGATGCCGCCGGGGTCGTGCGCGGCGAGCGCAGCCTCGCCGCGCGCGGTGTGCAGCGTCGCGCGCTTCTGGGTGCCGGCCTCCGTCAGCAGCAGCGTTCCGCTCGCGAAGTCGAAGCCGGCGTGCGCGTAGCGCCGCTGCAGCTTCGCGCCGAGCGCGCGCCAGCGCAGGCGGCCCGCAATCATCAGATGGATCACGAGAAACAGCTCGCCCTCGAAGCCGAGCACGACGCGCTTTCCGAGCCGGCGCGTGCTCGTGAGCCGCTTCCCTGAGAACTCCGCGAGCGCCGGCTCCACCGTGCGCAGCAGCGAGATGCTCTGCACGCGCACACGCTCGAGCTGCTGCCCGCGTGCGCGCCGCTCGATCGCCTCGAGATAGACGGTGATGTCGGGCAGCTCGGGCATCCGGCGAGATTAGGAAAGGCGAAGCTCGGGGACGTTCCTCCGTTTTTACGGCTCGCCGGCGTCGGCGGCGTCGGGGCGGGAAAACGGAGGAACGTCCCCGCTCGTGATCTTTTCGAGCTGCCGCGTGAGAAATCTGCGCTCGGGCTCGGCGCGCGAGAGCTGGAGCGCGAGGCGGTACGCGTCTGCTGCTTCCTGATTGCGGCCGGCTCGGCGCAGTAGATCCGCGCGCGCGGCGTGATACGGCTGATAGCCGGCGAGAACGCTCGCTCCGCCCGCGTCGGCGAGCGGCTCGAGAAGCGCGAGGCCAGCCGCGGCGCCGCGCGCGCGTCCCTCCGCGACGGCGCGGTTCACGCGCACGACCGGCGACGGCGCGAGCGTCTCGAGCTCCGCATAAAGTGCGGCGATCGTCGGCCACGGGGTTTCGGCGGCGCTCGCAGCGACGACGTGTGCAGCCGCGATCGCGGCCTGCACCTGATAAGGCCCACGCCCCGCGTGCGAAGCCGCAGCGCGCAGCGCTGCGAGCCCTTCGACGAGATCCGCATGGCGCCAGCGCCGGCGGTCCTGAGCGCCCAGCGGAACGAGCGCTCCGTCGGCGCTGAAGCGCGCATCCCGTCGCGCGTCGTGGAGCAGCATCAGCGCGAGCAGCGATTGCACCTCGCCCTCGGCCGGCAGCAGCTGCGCGAGCACGCGTGCCAGGCGAATCGCCTCCTCGCAGAGCGCGCGGCGTGCGGCCGGCTCTTCGCTCGTCGCGCTGTAGCCCTCGTTGAAGATCAGGTAGAGGACCGCGAGCACCGAATCGAGCCGGCTCCGCCACTCCGCTTCGGGCGGCACTCGATACGGGATGCGCGCGTCGCGGATCTTGCGCTTCGCGCGCTCGAGCCGCTTCGCGAGCGTCGGAACTGGCAGCAGGAATGCGCGGGCGACCGCTTCCGTCGAGAGCCCGCCGAGCGAGCGCAGCGTGAGCGCGACGCGCGCGTCCGGCGTCAAGGCCGGGTGGCAGCAGGTGAAGAGCAGGCGCAGCCGCTCGTCGCGCACGGTCTGATCCTCCTCGCTCGTCGCGACCTCGTCGCGACGCTGCTGCTCGTCCGCGCGCAACGTCTCCGCCTTGTTCGAGCGCATCGACTCGTGGCGCAACAAGTCGATCGCGCGGCGGCGCGCTGCGACCCAGAGCCACGCTGCGGGCCGCTGCGGCACCCCGTCGCGCGGCCAGCGTTCGAGTGCGGTCGTCACCGCATCCTGCAGCGCGTCTTCGGCCAGGTCGAAGCTGCCGAAGCGAGCGATCAGCGAGGCGAGCACGAGGCCGGCCTCGGACCGGACGATCGCGTCCAACGCTTCGCGGCCGGTTGTGCCGCTCATTCGCTGGGGGCCGCCGGTCCGAGCTGCCAGCGAGCCATCAGGCCGCCGTGCCGAACTCGGGCCTCACCTCGACCGTTCCGAACTGCAGGATCGGGCAACGCCGCGCCCAGCCGAGCGCTTCGTCGAGATCCGCGCACTCGACGACGATCAGCCCACCGAGGATTTCCTTGGTCTCGGCAAACGGTCCATCGGTGACGAGGACCTCGCGGCCTTCCTTGCGCAGAGAGGTGGCGGTCTCCACTCCCGCGAGGCGCAGGCCCGTGCGGAACACACCCGCGCGCACGAGCTCGCCGCGCCAGGCGTTCATCTCCGCGAACCACGCGTCGCGCCGCGCAGCGGGCAACGTCTCGACCATGCTGGCGGGATCGCTGTAGAAGATCAGCGCGTACTGCATCGCTCGCCCCTCCTTACAGTGCCGTGGCGGTCTTGAACGAGGGCCGCGCCAGCAGCGCACGGTAGTAGCGCGCGGTCCGCGGCCAGCGCCGCGCGTCGATCTCGATGCCCGCGAACGTGAGGTTGCCGAGATGCGCGCCGAGCGCGGCGTCCGCGATGCTGAAGCGCGGCAACGCAGTCTCGCGGTCGCTGGGCAGCTGGCTCTCGAGGTAGTCCATCACCGGCGGCAGCTCGCCTGCGAGCTTCTCCTTCACGCGCGCCTCGTCGGTCGGCTGCTTCAGGACGTTCGGCTTCACGAAGCGCTCGAAGAAGATCTGGCCCAGCACGTCGATCATCTTCGTGTCGGCGTACTCCTCGAGGAAGAGCGCCTTCGCGAAGTCGGCCGGATCGTCTGGATAGACGGACGGCGCCGGGTGCTTCTTCTCCAGATAGGCGCAGATCACCGACGAGTCGGGGACCACGACCGCGCCATCGCGAAGGATCGGGATCTTGCCCATCGGGTGGAGCGCCAGCAGCTCCGGTGTCTTGGACACGGGCAGCAAGTTCTCGATCTGATACGGGATTCCCTTCTCCTCGAGGACCACGCGGACCTTGCGGAAGAACGGAGACGGAGTGGCGCCGTAGAGCTGCATGCTTCCTCCTTTGGGCGGCTTCGGGCTGCGCCGCCGGCTGCTGAGAAGACGATCGAGCCCGAGCCGGAACGACACGATCGGCTCGCGAGTCCGGTCTTTTGTGAGCTTCGCTCGCTCACTTTCTTCTCTCCGCGAGGCCTCGAGCCAACCCTCGCGCTGCGCACGGCCTAGGCGCTTCGCGCGTGGGGCCGCTTGCGACTACCGAATTTTCCAGAATCGGTTGTCCTCGACGGCGCATCTCGTTCGTCCTGAGGACAACGCGCGCCCATGGAGCTCCACCGATGCGTTCTGCAATTGCTGCGATCCTGCTGGCGGCGTTCGTCGTCCTGGGCGCCGGCGCCGCCCTCGGCGAAGAGGCGCGCACGTTCAGCGGCCAGATTACGAGCCTCGATCGAGGCGCCAAGGCGCTCGTCGTGAAGGGCGGCGAGCCGCTGCGCAAGCGGAAGTTCTTCCTGTCGCGCGGCGCGCAGGTGCTGAGCGCTGGAGCGGCGGCGAGCTACCGCGACCTGAAGCGCGGCGATCAAGTCGAGATCGCCTTCACGGAATCGAACTCGCACTCGTTCGCGCACTCGATCGCGGTGGTCGAGGCGGGCGGCTCCGCCGCAGCGAGCACGGGCAAGTAGCCCAGCGGGGCGGTCGCTCCTAGAGCGAGCTCGGCGTTCGGTCATCGCGCGAGCGGTCCTACCGCGATGCGCGCGCCGAGCTCGCGGTGATCGAGCCGTGCGGCCTTGTCCATGCGCGCGATCCACTCCGGCCGCTGCATGCGCCAGCGAACGGAGCCGGTTGCGAGCCCAAGCGCGCCGAAACGCGCCGCGAGCTCGTCCCACCAGGGCACGATTCCGCCGGCGAGCGGCTCGAGCAGCAACACTCGCGCGCCGGCAGCGACGCCGCGCTCGAGCGCGGCGAGCACTCGCTCGCGCGCGCTGTCGTCGCATTCGCTCACGAACCAGCCGGCCACGGCGAGGTCGCCGCGCGCGAGCTTCGGGAGTCGCGCGGGGAGCTGCGTTCGTTCGGTCTCGCCGCGCAGCCCGAAGGCGGCGTAGGTGCGGCGCGCCTCGGCGAGCGCATAGCCGGAGCGATCGAGCGCGAGCAGTGAGGGCCGGCCCGGCAGCGCGAGCGCGGCGCCTGCGCCCGCCGCGCCGCTGCCCGCGCCGAGGTCGACGATGCGCGCGACACCGGCGAGCGCGTCCGCGCCCAGCGCGCATACGGCGCCGTGCGCGGTCGCGAGGTGGAGCGCGGCGAAGTAGCTGGCGAACGCCGCGCGCTTGGCGGGGCTGCCGAGCGCCTCGCTCGGATCGCGGCGCTGGACGTAGCGCTCGGAGAGCGCCTGCACTCCGCGGCGAATCTCGCTGAACGTCAGCGGAGCTGCGCGCTGCACCGCGCCAGCGAGCCAGGCGTCGACGCGCTCGGCGAGCTCGGGCCGCCACGCTGCGGGCGGCTCCGCTACCAGCACCGTTTCCATCCCGTGTCCGCCCGCACGAACCATCCGCCGCACGTTAATCCGGACTCGTTCGCGATCGGCTCTCGGGGGCAAGGCGAAGACTGAAGCGCCGACTCCGGGCCGACTCGAAATGGGACGTTCCAGCAGGCGCGCCAGCGCCGCGAAGCGGCGCAGCGAGCACGCAGCGAGCCGCAGGCGAGTGGAGCTCGGAACGAACCTGCCCTAGAAGCGCCGAAGTCGCTGGCTAGTGTGTGCCGCCTGTGACGCGCGCCCTCGCCAGCCTCGCCCTGTTTTCGCTGCTCGGCGCCGCGCGGGCGCTCGCGCAGGCTGCTGCGCCCGAGGCAGTCACGCCGGCCACGCCGGCTGCTGCGCCGAATGAAGGTGCGTCGCTGACCGTGGCGTCGACGCAATGGGACGAGCTGATCATCCTCGGGCGCCGCATCGCTCCGGGCGACAAGCGCCGCCTGTTCCTGCGCTCGAGCGAATCGTTCAGCGGCTCCGATTCGGAGCTGCCGGTGCTCGTCACGCGCGGCGCGACGCCGGGCCCGACGGTCTGCCTGATCGCCGGCATCCACGGCGACGAGCTGAACGGCATCGAGGTCGTGCGCAAGGTGGTCGAGGGCCTGACGCCTCGGCGCATCTCGGGAACGGTGCTCGCGGTGCCGATCGCGAACCTGCACGGCTTCCGGCGCTCGTCGCGCTACCTGCCCGACCGCCGCGATCTGAATCGTTTTTTCCCGGGCACCCCGACCGGCAGCGCCGCCTCGCGGATCGCCTGGTCGCTGTGGGACGGCGTGATCCGCCATTGCAACTCGGTGATCGACCTCCATACCGGCTCGTTCCATAGAACGAACCTCCCGCAGGTGCGCACCGACGCGAGCGATCCGCGCTCGCTCGCGCTCGCGAAGGGCTTCGGCGGCGCGCTGATCATCAACGACGGCGGGCAGGAGGGAACGCTGCGCCGCGCCGCGCGGCGCGCGGGCATCGGCTCGATCACCTACGAGGCGGGCGAGCCGCTGCGCTTCCAGGAGGCCGAGATCGCGCGCGGCGTCGAGGGCGTGCGCAACGTGCTCGCCGCACTGGGCATGAGCGACGACGCGCCGCTCGTGTTCTCGCCACGCGTCTACCAGCGCACGCGCTGGGTGCGCGTCGACGACGGCGGGATCTTCTTCACGCGACGCCGCCTGGGCGAGACGGTGCAGGCGGGCGACCTGTTAGGGACCGTCACCGACCCGGTCTCGAACGAGCGCAAGCGCGTCGAGGCGCCCGCGCGCGGGCGCATCATCGGCATGGCCGTGCCTCAGGTCGTGATTCCCGGCTTCGCAGCATTCCATCTCGGCATCGACGCCGGGGCCGCGGGCGGCTCGGAGCAGGCGGCGGTGGATGCGCAGCCGAAGCCCGAAGACGCGGACGCGGTGCGCCAGGACGAGGAGCGCGACGTGGATCCGGAGCAGGCGCCGGAATGAGCCGACCGTCGCTCGTCGTCGGCGCTCTGCTCGTGGCGCTCGGGCTCTCCGTGTTCGCGCTCAAGCTGTTCGCGTTCGACGTTCCGCTCGCGGTCGCGGAAGGCGTCGGTCCGTGGCAGGTGGAGCTCCGCGTCAACGTACGCGGCTCGGGTGCGCGCGGCAGCGTGCGCGCGCTGCTGCCGGCGAGCGAGCCGGGGCAGGCGATCTTCGACGAGAAGCCCACCGCCGATCGGCTCGACTTCACGGTGCGCGATCAAGACGGCGGCAATCGCACCGGCGTCTGGGCGGGCGAGATCGGCCCGATCCACGAGGTCGTCTACGCGTTCCACGTGCAGATGCACGCGGTCGAAGCGCCGCTGCCTGCGAGCGGTCCTTACCCGGCGCCGCCGCAGAGCATCGCCGCGCTGAGCCTCGCGCGATCGCGCGCGATCCCAGCGGACGCTGCCGAAATCGCCGCGCGCCTGGAGCGGCTCGAGCTGCCCGGCATGAACGACCTGCCGGGGCGGATCCGCACGATTTATCAATGGGTCGCGAACGAGGTTGCGACTACCGACCGCGGCTACGACGACCCGCTGCTCGTGCTCGCGAATCAGGAAGGCAGCGAGGCGGGCAAGGAATTCCTGCTCACCACGCTGATGCGCGGCGCCGGCGTGCCCGCGCGCATCGTGCATGGCCTCGAGCTGCGCGCCGACGCGACTCCGCGCGAGCGCGCCTGGAGCGAGGTGTGGATCGCGGAGCGCTGGGTGCCGATGTCCGCGAGCCCCGACGGCTTCTTCGCGCGCCGCCCTGACAACTTCCTCGTGCTCGGGCGCGGCAACGTCGCGCACGTCGAGGCGACCTCGGTCGTCTCGGTGGGCCATCGTTACCGCTCGCTGCGCGAGCACCTGCGCGCCGACGAGATCGCGAACCTGCTGACGCCCGACAACCCGATCTTCGAGCGCCTCTCGTTCTATCGCCTGCCGCTGCCCACCCAGGCCGCGCTGCGCGTGCTGCTCTTGATCCCGCTCGGCGCGGTCGTGATCGCGCTGTTCCGCAACGTGATCGGCGTGCAGACCTACGGCACGTTCATGCCGATCCTGATCTCGCTCGCGCTGCGCGAGTTCTCGCTGTGGAAGAGCCTGGCGCTGGTGATGGGCGTGATCGCGTTCGCGCTGTTGTTACGGCGCGCGCTCGAGTTCCTGCGTCTTCTGATGGTGCCGCGGCTCTCGATCATGCTGTGCACGGTCGTGCTGTTGGTCGCGGGCTTCGCGCTGGTCGGCGACGACACCCAGACCGCGTCGCTGTTCGCCGGCGTGCTGTTCCCGATGGTGATCCTCACGATGCTCACCGAGCGCATCTTCATCACCAGCGCGGAGGAGGGCGTGCGCGAGGCGGTGGTGCGGGCGGCGCTTTCGACCGCGGTCGCCGCGGCGATCCATCCGATCTTCCGCTCCGCACGAGCCGAGTACCTGATGTTCACGTTCCCCGAGCTCACGTTCTGTGCGATGGGCGTGCTGGTCTGGATCGGCGGCTACACCGGCTATCGCGTCAGCGATTTGATGCGCTTCCGTCGGCTCGCTCGCGAGCAAGGCGCGGAGGCGGCCTGATGCTTCCGCGACGGCTGTTCGAGCGCGGCGTGCTCGGCATCAACGCGCGCAACCAGCGCTACACGCTGCGCGTCAACGAGCGGCGCTTCTATCCGCTGGTCGACGACAAGCTCGCGACCAAGCGCATGTGCCACGAGGCGGAGATCCCGGTGCCGCGCCTGCTCGCGGTCGCCGAAGTGAACGCGCAGGCAAAACGGCTGCTGCCGGAGCTCGCGGGCGAGCAGGCGTTCGTGTTGAAGCCGGCCCGCGGTGCGATGGGCAACGGCATCCTGGTGCTCGAGGTGCGCGACGGGAAGATGATGCGCGGCAGCCGCGTCGTCTCGGCGGACGACTTCGTCTATCACGCCGCCGGCATCATTTCCGGGCTGTACTCGCTCGCCGGTCACGCCGACGCCGCGATGGTCGAGGAGAAGCTGATCACGCACCCGGCGATCGCGCCGTTCGCGGAAGACGGCGTCCCCGATCTACGCGTGATCGTCTACCGCGGCATCCCGGTGATGGCGATGATGCGCCTGCCGACGCGCGCCTCCGGCGGGCGC
>Ga0187894_10000857_pt1 | contig 40792 bp, 52 predicted proteins | sample GBC1701081metaG_FD_136650 | JGI IMG/M metagenome (GOLD analysis project Ga0187894, IMG submission 136650) | White microbial mat communities from a lava cave in the Kipuka Kanohina Cave System on the Island of Hawaii, USA - GBC170108-1 metaG ... | reverse complement strand
GTCTTCTCGGGAAACCTGAACAGCGAACCTGCGATTCATTGGCTCAACCACCCTTTTCCACACACACGCCCCAACCCAGCCTCGGTGGAACGGGTCACACCTACCGACATATCCCCAGAATGCCGCGGCAAATCAACCCGACAGCGGCGGTGACTCACCCGTGGTCGAGGGGGACGGCGTCGGAGACGTGCTGTTGGTCAGGAAACTCCCGGCGTAGCCGCTCGATGTCGTCAGGATCCAAGCGCCAACCCAGAGCGCCCAGGTTCTCCCAGAGATGCTCGCTGGTACTCGTCTTGGCCAAGGTCACCACATTGTCCTGACTTGTCAGCCAGTTGATCGCAATCTGAGCCGGGGACTTTTCGTACTTCGCCGCGAGCTCGGACACAATCGGCGTGTCGTTCCGGAGCAGCATTCCCTTCTGAAGCGGTCGCCACGCCACCAGCATCACATCGGAACGCTGACAAAAATCAAGTACCCCAGCCGTTTCCATCTCGCGAATTTCGAGGTTGTAGTGGACCTGGTTGGTCACCAGCTTATGAGCCGTGTGCCGCTGAGCCGCTTGGAAACGCTCCTCACTGAAGTTGCTGACCCCGAGGTGACGCACCAGCCCCCGCTCAACCAGCGAGTCCAACGCTGCCATGGTCTCACCGAGCGGCACCTGCGAGTTGAAGCGGTGCAGCAGGTAGAGATCGAGATAGTCCGTGCCAAGACGGCGAAGCGACTGCTCGGCCGTCTCGATTACTTTCTTGTCTCGAGGTGGTTGTGACAAGCCAACTTTGGACGCGAGAAAAAGCCGCTCCCGGTCGTGACGCCGGATAGCTCGACCCACCAACTTCTCGGTGTGGCCGGCCGCGTAAGCTTCTGCCGTGTCGATATGGGTAACGCCGGCCTCGATGGCCGCCTCGATAGCGCGGACATCCCGGGCGTCGTCGTTTTCCGCGTCTCGCTGGAAACGTCCACCCATCTGCCACGTGCCGAGGCCATAGACCGGCAGTTCGAAACCAGTACCCAAGCGCTTAGTCGGAATAGGCATAACGGTAGTATCCCCCCAACTTCACGAACTTAAATCCTATAAGGTGGAAAACATGAGTGATCCAACACATCAAGCCACTAGAAGTGGCACTGCTCACGAGAATTCCCAGTCGGCTGAATCAGCCCAGTTTCCTGAACCAGCTGAGGCAAGCTACGGAACAGAATCCAGCGCTTTCGGTCAGCCGGAAACAACCTCAGCACCCCCACCGGCTTCCTCCGACACGCTACGAACTCAGCTGCCGTCGGTGGTGATCCTGGCCGGGGTGGCGCTGTTGCTGCTTGGGTCGATGCTGCCGTGGATCAGAGTGCAGGCGCCGGGTTTCGGTTCTCTCCGGGTGAATGGCCTATCCTATCACGGCGACATGACCCTCATTCTGGCGTTCTTCGCCATCATTTACCCCTTGCAGGCACTCGCCCGGCGCCAACCACGAATAGCGGGATTGCCCGAAATGGGACTTTTGTGTGGGGTAATTGCGCTCTTAGTCACGATTTATAGCATTGTGGATGTGCTGGTGAGGTACGCCCCACGCATTAGGCGCTCGTCAATTCCCCGTGGTCTTACAGCCGAATTACGGGAACGACTCACCCCAGATGTTGCCATCGGCGTAGGGTTGTGGCTAACTCTGCTAGGCGCGGCGGTCATCCTGGTGGGCAGTTTGCTCGCCACGCGCCGCAACAAGATAGAACAGCAGGCTTCACCAGCCGTTCTTTGATAAAGGTGGCCTTTGATGAAATCCATTGACGTCGCCGGCTGCCACATCGAGGTTGCCGAGGATGTGGCAGCACTGCGGCCGGATTTCGCGGCGTATGTGATCGTCGCGCGGAATTTGCGGCTCTCGGCCGATGCGCCGAGGCGTGCCGCGGAGATTCTTGCCGAGGCGGTCACAACAGCGCGCGCGGCGGGGGCAACCGCTGACCCTGCCGAACATCCTCACGTGGTAGCGTGGCGGAATGCCTACCGGGCGTTTGGCGCGAAACCGTCCCGCACCCGTTGTTCGGTAGAGGCTCTGCTGCGCCGGATGTTCCGCGGAGAGCTGCCAACGGTGAGTCCGCTGGTAGACGTTTACAACGCGGTCAGCATTTGTCAGGTATTGCCGGTAGGTGGGGAAGATCTCGACCGATATCAAGGTTTTCCCCGGCTAGTGCGCGCTGTCGGTAACGAAGTGTTCGAAACCTCCGCCGACGGAGAGGCGGTCCTAGAGAAACCCGAAGCGGGCGAGGTGATATGGGTCGATAACGCGGGTGTGACCTGCCGGCGGTGGAATTGGCGGCAGAGCACTCGCACAGCCCTGAGTGATACCACTCGCAACGCGTTCTTCCTGCTAGAACGGCTCACACCGTATCCGCTGGAAACACTCGACCAGGCGGCAGCGCAGTTGACTGCTCACCTCAAGGCCATAGCTCCCGAAGCCGCCCTCGCCGATGCCCGCCTCGGCCCGTGGGGTTAATGCAGGGAGATTTTCATCGAGTTTGATCTTCACTAGCCGGAAGCAGTCAGGGGAAGAAATTCTTCGCACGCCAGCAAGCCCCGTATGCGGCAGCGGCTCGGGTAGCCGGAGCAGTAAGCGTTGGATATTCATCGAGGATGCGTGGCTCAGAAAGCCCGGCTGCCAAGCAATCGAGCACCACGCTTACCGGGATCCGCGTACCAGCCACGCACGCCTGGCCATGGCAGATGACGTGGTTAACGCTGATCATTGTCAAGAAATTGTCCTGCATAATGCTACTGTCGCATACGCGTTGCGCAACATCTTTCTCTCGAGAGCTGAAGGCATAGTCAGTGGGCCCGGGCGAGTTTGCGGCGGGCGCGCTTCAGATAGTAGGTCTTGGGGGCTTCGCGGAGCGGGCGCGGCAGATGCGGCACGATCCGGGCAGCAATCCGGGCGCCGCCGCGCAATATCCGCTCCCGCCGCTCATCCCACAGGAGCCCGTACTGACGACGGATAGGTTCGGGCAAAAGGCCAGCGGTGAGAAATCGGTTTCCGGCCAATAGTGGCTTGGCAAGCACCGGCAACTGAGGATAAAGGACCGCTTGGGCCACTTTCCGGGCGGTATCGGTTACTTCGATCGTGTTCACCATATGGTCCCAGTACGCGCGGAACTCAGTGAAATTAGCCGGCTGAGCAGCTCGTGGGCAACCCAACATCCCGGCTAGCACGGTGAACTATTCGTAGTACGTCTCGACTTCGTGCGGATCGAGGGGGCTGAATACGCACTCATAGATGCCGAGCGCGGTTTCAATGAGGGTAGCGTTGACCCAGCACAGTAGTTCGGGGTCACTGGCCGTATAACCTGGCCCAATAACCTTCTGGTGGATAATCCGTACGATCTCACTGATGCGCTCTGCCTCGATCCGAGCGCCGAACACCACGGTGTAGGTGAACTCCAGCGTGCCGTTCAACCGGGAGAGCGGATCCTCCTTGAAGTTGCTATGCTCCGCTACGCCCTGAGCCACTTGAGGATGAGCCAACTGGAGCAGAAGAGCGCGGCCGCCTCCAGCGAGGATTATTCCCTCGGAGTTGACTCGCCGAATCACCGACCCGTCATCAAACAACCCCTCCGCCATGGCTCCAGAGTACGTTAAAACCCGAGGCGACGGACGGCACACTGAGTGAAGGGGCCCTTGAACCAATAGGATTGGGTGAAGGGGCCCTTCACCTGCCGGGGGTTTACAACCCGAGGTGGCGCAGTCATGACCGCATCCAATCAAGCCACGGTGAGCGTCTGGTCTCCGAAGTCAGCGACTAGCCGCAGCTTCCCACCGAGCGCGGCAAGGTAGGAGCTCAGGGTGTTGACCTCGCTGCGATCGACCTCACCGTGCTCAATACGGCTCACCCGGCTTTGATCCACGCCCATGGCTTCAGCGACCTCCTGCTGGGTGAGACCACGCTCCCGCCGAACCTCAGCGAGTCGATACGCGCGCAGCTCAGCGAGCATCCGCTGGCGGATGGCAGCGATCTCAGGTTCGTGCTCCGGGCGGACCAGTTCTCGGCGCAAATCCTCCCAACTCGACCAGGTTGTCATGTCGGTCACCTCTCTTTCAGGTATTCCTCGTAAAGCTTCTCGGCTCGAGGAATTGCTTTGCGATACCAGCCAGACCAATTCCTCGACTTGTCTCCTGCCACGAGCAAAACAGCTTGTCGAAGCGGATCAAAACAGAACAAGATACGGATCTCGGTGCGTCCGCTACTGCCAGGCCTTAGCTCCTTGAGATTATGGATCTTCGAACCCTTGATGTGGTCAACCAGGGGACGCCCGAGCTCAGGACCTTTCTCCGCGAGCAAGGCAACAGCTGTCATGATGTTGAGGAAGGAGGGTTCGTCTGTTTTAAGCAATTCAGTAAACCATTCCCGCACCCCGCTGGTCTGGACTACATTCCACGGCACTACATCACCCCCATCTCAATCATGCTCTACATGACATATTTGCAGCTAGTATCGGGCCATGTCAAGCGGAACAAGACGCCACACTGGGTGAAGGGGCCCTTGAACCAATAGGATTGGGTGAAGGGACCCTTGAACCAATGGGATTGGGTGAAGGGACCCTTCACCTGCCGGGGGTTTACAACCCGAGGCGGCGCAGTTGTTTGGGGTCCCGCTGCCAGTTTTTGGCCACCTTGACATGCAGATCCAGGTAGATCGGTGTGCCTAGCAGCGCCTCGATTTGACGGCGGGCGGCTGAGCCGACCTCCTTGAGCCGGGAGCCACCCGCACCGATCACAATCGCCTTCTGGCTTGGCCGTTCTACGTAGATCACGGCACGCACGTCGAGCAAGGGTCGCTCCGGCGGGCGATTCTCGCGAGGCAGTATCTCCTCGACGGTGACCGCGAGCGAGTGCGGCAGCTCGTCCCGGGCGCCCGCCAGCGCGGCCTCCCGGATCAGCTCCGCCACCAGAACCGACTCCGGCTCATCCGTCGGTTCCCCATCCGGATATAGGGCCGGGCCTTCCGGCAACCGGCCCAACAACAGGCCGGCGAGCAGGTCGATCTGATCATTCTGTACCGCGGAAACCGGCACGATTTCTGCCCAATCCACACCCGACAAGTGGCCCAGCGCCGTGACGTCAAGGAGCCGTCGGGCGAGCTCTTCTTTGGTCACAAGATCGGTTTTGGTGACCACGGCGACCTTGGCAGGCCGGCGAATACGGGCTAATTGCCGGGCAATGAACTCATCCCCCCGACCAATCGGCTGATCAGCCGGCACGCACAAACCAATGGCATCCACCTGCGCCCACGCGGTGCGCACTAGGTCGTTGAGTCGCTTGCCCAGCAGCGTCCGCGGTTTGTGCAGCCCGGGAGTGTCGACCAGGATGAGCTGGCCATCAGGCCGGTGCACAATACCCCGCACCGTGTGACGGGTGGTCTGCGGACGATCCGAGGTGATAGCGACCTTGGCGCCTACCAGCGCGTTCGTTAGCGTGGATTTGCCGACATTAGGCCGGCCGGTGAAACACGCGAATCCAGATCGATAGCCGCCAGTATGCGACGCCGCAACCTCCTCAGGCATCCACGTGGTCCTCGGCATCGGCAGGGTTGTGCTCTTGTGCTTGGTTAGCGTCGTCCTCAGGAGGCACGGATTTGGCTGGACTAACCTGGCGCACCAGCACCGTGCCGATCCGGTTACGGCGTCCCGCCGCACTCTCCGCGATCAGTGAAAGTCCTTGGACCATGGCCTCGGACCCGGGGATCGGCACCCGTCCCAGCTGTTGCGCTAACAGCCCGCCCACGGAGTCCACATCCGAGTGGTTGATGTCTACCCCGAAAAGCTCGGCAAGCTCCGACACCGGTAACCGGGCGGTAATGCGCACTGTTCCGTCTGGCAGGGATTCGATAGGTGGCACCTCCTGATCGTACTCATCGGTAATCTCGCCAACGATTTCTTCCAGAATGTCTTCAATGGTGATCAGTCCAGCGGTACCGCCATACTCGTCCAATACGACAGCCAGATGGATACGCTGAGCCTGCATCTCCCGCAGCAGCTCGTCTACGGGTTTGCTGTCCGGTGTGAAGGCGGCCGGCCGCATCACCTCCGTCACTTGCTCGGTTGACTTCCCCTCCCGGAGCTCATGGATACGTTTCGCCAGATCCTTGAGATAGACAACGCCGACCACGTCGTCCTCGTTTTTGCCTACTACCGGCAGCCGGGAAAATCCACTTCGCAGCGCCAGCGAAAGCGCCTGAGGTAGCGTCTTGTCCCGCTCGATATACACCATGTCGGTACGTGGAACCATCACCTCGCGGGCGATCGTGTCTCCCAGCTCGAAGACCGAATGCACCATGCGGCGCTCATTGTCCTCGATAACCTGGCTTTTCTCGGCAAGGTCGACGAGCTCACGCAGTTCCGCCTCGGAAGCGAAGGGTCCTTCGCGGAATCCCTTCCCTGGAGTGAGAGCATTGCCCACCAGAATGAGCAACCGCGGCGCCGGCCCCAACACTCGTGCCAATGGCAGCAGTATCGCCGCGCCGATGAGCCCCACGCGCTCAGCATGCTGGCGGCCCAGGGTACGGGGAGCTACCCCGATGGCGATGTATTGGATCACGGTCATCGCGGCGATGGCTACCGCCACCGCATGCCAGGTGACGGTGAAGTAGCGCAGACATACCGTGGTGATCAGCACGGCCGCGGCTAGCTCCGCGGCAACGCGAAGCAACAGAACGAGATTGAGATAAGGCGCTGGGTCGGCTTGCACCAGTGCCAGCCGTCGGGATCCGCGCCGTCCCACCTGGATAAGTTCATCAGCTCGGACCCGGGGAATGCGGGACAAAGCAGCGTCCACCGCGGCAAAGGCGCCGGCAACTGCCACAAGGATGATGGCACTGGCTGCCATCCCCAGATCGCTTGTCATGGCTGCTCCTGATGGTCGGAGTTATTCCGACCTCGTTCTTGCTGCCATGCCCCTAAGAGCTCATCCTGGAGATTGAACATTTCCCGTTTCTGCTCGGCATCGACATGGTCGTAACCCAGCAGATGAAGAATGCCGTGAACGCACAGCAGGCGCAGCTCGTGGGACACGCTGTGACCAGCCTGGCGCGCCTGGTCCCCCGCCACCACGGGACACAGCACCACATCCCCGAGCAGCCCCGGTTGAGATTCAGCGTCTTGGTCGTCACTGCCAGGCCGTAGCTCATCCATAGGAAAAGCCAGCACATCGGTGGGTCCAGGCTCGTTCATCCACTGAAGGTGTAGTTTTTCCATGGCGTCGGCGTCGACCAGCAAGATCGATAGCTCAGCCAACGGGTGAATGCCCATACGGTTCAGGACGAATCTAGCCAGCTTCCTAAGTTCTTCGGAATCGATCTCGACACGAGAAGAGTTGGCAATGTCAATGGACATGGTTCCGCCTATGTCCGGTTAGCGAGCGCGGCCCGCGCCACGCTGCTGACGATAAGGACGAGACACTCCCTGATCTATCCCGTTCATGGCGTCGTACCGGTGGTAGGCGTCCACAATCTCACCGACCAGCTTGTGCCGGACCACATCGTGATGAGTGAGCTGACAGAAATGCACGTCATCCAGATCGGTGAGGATCTCTTGGACCACGCGCAGCCCGCTTTGCTGGCCGCCTGGCAGGTCGATCTGGGTGACGTCCCCGGTGATGACCATCCTGGATCCAAACCCTAGCCTGGTCAGGAACATCTTCATCTGCTCAGGAGAGGTGTTCTGTGCCTCGTCAAGCAGGATGAACGCGTCGTTGAGGGTACGACCCCGCATATAGGCCAGGGGTGCGACCTCGATAGTGCCAACGGACATCAGCTGCGGGATGGAATCGGGATCTACCATGTCGTGCAGAGCGTCATACAGCGGTCGCAGGTACGGGTCGATCTTCTCGTACAGCGTGCCGGGAAGAAAGCCGAGCCGCTCCCCTGCCTCGACTGCTGGGCGGACCAAGATGATGCGGGAGATCCGCTTGGCTTGCAATGCCTGCACTGCCTTGGCCATGGCCAGATAGGTTTTGCCGGTTCCCGCGGGACCGATTCCAAACACGATGGTATGGTTATCGATCGCTTCCACGTACCGTTTCTGATTCACCGTCTTCGGCCGGATGGCCCGGCCCCGATTGGACAGAATATTGAGGGTGAGCACCTCGGCCGGACGCTCCACTTGATCGGAACGCAGCATCGCCGCGGAACGCTCCACCGCGTCAGGGGTAAGTGGCTGCCCCGCGTGCAGCACCTGGACCATCTCGTCCACCAGGCGCCGAACCAGATCCACCTCAGCCGGCTTCCCGCTGATGGTGATCTCATTGCCGCGGACGTGGATATCGGCGCCAGCGAAAGTCCGCTCGATCACCTTGAGCAGCTCATCCGCTGACCCGAGCAAGCTGACCATCGAGTGCTCGGTGGGAATAACAATCTTGGTACGGGCTGCGGACGTCTGGGGTTGGGGAGTCTTGGCCATAAAACGGCCTTGCGGCCTGCTCGCGCCTGCTCTCTGTTTCCGGCGATAGGGGTCTCGACAATAGGAGTCTCGACAGTGGGACAGATTCCTATATTATCGCTCGCGACGCAAAACCGCCCAGCCCGTTATGGAATACAGACCGGTGGAGGCAAAGTACGGCCGCTAGCAGGTCTGGAACGCAACCACCTGATATGCCTCTCGACCGCACGGTTGCCCGCCGGCGATGGCTATCGGACACCACAAGCTTGGTTAATGTTAGATGTCAATTAAGCGGGCGCCCACAGGCCGCTGACGGGCATAGCCCATAGCCGGTCGCCGAAAGAAAGAGTCCGAGCGCCCGTGTAGAGGACGACACCAGCCTGGAAGCGGTCAGCAAGTCTCTTTCGCAGAAACACTAGGTGGGCGAAGTCACTCGTCGAGACAGTAGCGGCGGCCTTGACTTCGATAGCAGCCACTTGACCACTATAGCGCTCAAGCACCAAGTCTACCTCGCGTTTGCGCTGGTCACGGTAGTGATACACGCGCACTGGGCGCTGAGCCCAGCTAATCTGTCGGAGTACTTCATCAGCAACAAAGGTCTCAAGGAGGAGACCAGCGACAGTGCCATCGTCTCGTATATGTTTGATATCAGCGCTTATCAGGTGAGCCAACAGACCAGGGTCAGTGATGTATACCTTCGGAGTCTTCACCACGCGGTTGCCGAGGTTTGTCGCCCACGGAGGGAATAATCGCACCAAGAATAGGTCTTCCAGCACCTTGGTATGAGCTTTGACTGTCTTGTCGGAAGTTCCGAGATCGTTGGCTATATCAGCCCAGCGCGCTAGGCCAGCTGAACGAGATGCCAATAAGCGCAGCAGCCGCTCGATCTCTTCGACATTTCGCAGATTGGCAACATCATTGAGATCCCGGCCGAGAATCGTTGCTACATAACTGTCAAAAAAACGTCGCCGCCCTCCCACCCCGCGACCGCGGACAGCCGGATAGCCACCGGTGACAAGTGTTTCCGCATAGGTCTGGCGTCCGACTTCTGCCGCTACGACCTCAGGGAGCCGACCATCAAACACGTCATCGATAAAGGACTCCCGCCGACCGATGAGCTCACCTTGGGAGAATGGCCAGAGGCTAACGTATTCGACGCGACCAGGCAGGGCATCTTGGACAGTAGGCAAGGTAAGGATATTTGCCGATCCCGTAAGCAAAAACTGCCCAGCGGTCTGGTCATTATCTACCCGTTGCTTGATCGCCAATAGCAAACCAGGGACACGCTGGATCTCGTCGATAACCGTCGGTCCACTCAGCCGAGCGACGAATCCGGTGGGATCTTCTCGGGCCGCTCGTCGAGTGGATTCGTCATCGAGCGTAATTACCTGAGCTGGATGCTCGTGGTGGGCAATGGCACGGACCAGGGTGCTCTTACCCACTTGCCGCGCGCCCAGGACACAGACTGCTCTCGCTTCGGCAAGGGCTTCCACCACCTCGGAGCGGATGTGGCGAGGAACAAAGGTATCAAGCACAGATACAGTTTAGACATTTTCGGATCGGGAGGCCGACATTTTCGGAATAAAAATACGATATTTTCGGAGTGGCAGGCCGACATTTTCGGAGTTGGTGAACGGCTCTAGGAAGTTGCTAGGCAAAATAACCGATGGAGGACCGGAGCCCTGCTAACAGAACGAGCCGTATCCAGCCAGGCTATCTGATAACGGTTACTCGCTGAGCTCTCTGGGCAAAACCCAGCGTCTAAGCAGAAAAGATGTCTACTGCTTACACTCCAGCACCCACACCGCGGGCAAGGATTCGCAACAGCTCACCCTGGTGAGGCAGGCAGGAATAGGGGAATTCTGTTCTGCGGGCCAGGTCGACGGCAGCCTCGACCAAGGGTGGCAGTTCGCTCCATGCTTGGTACTCGGCAGTTCCCGATGTGCTCACGGCGTTCATTATGCCGGTGCTGATGGTCGCTGCCGCTACGCCGCCGCGGATTCGGCGGATCGGCCACTACTTCTCAAGACTGGTATTGGCTAAGCATCAGTGCGGTAGCGGAGCCAGCTGCGAGCCAGTATGGTGGCGGCTTCTCCTTCCATCACGATACGCTCATCCGCGGTAAGAGCCACCAGGTTGTACTCGTCGCGGAGCTCGTCAAGGGCAGCCTTAGCAAGCTCTGCGGTAAGGCCCGCGCGGGCCCCGATTTCTCTAACTGACAAACCCGATTGGGCTTGTTCGGCAAACAGAAAAGCTGGGGGCGAAACGACGAAGGCTCGGGGGTAGGTCAGGAGAAGTTCAGATCCCAGCCGAAAAAGGCTATCTTCCTCCATGGAATCGAAAGTAATGGATATGGATCTTGTAACACGAACGTAGGATCCATCCTCAATCTGGTAAAGAGCCGTTCGGCCTTCCGCGAGAATTCTCAGCAAGCCATCGAGCCCATGCTTGAGGAAGAGAAGAAACGCGTGCCGGGCAGAATCAAGGTACCTTTCCCAGTAAGGAGCATATGAACTGGAAAGCCGGTTAAGGATGAAAAGGTGCCGAGTAAGGTCAACTCCGAGGATGTGGCTAGACAACCAGATGGAACCGAGAAAGTCGGCGAGGCCTTCTTCTAAACCGTGTGCGGTTCCGTTGTAGTCGGACTTTCCCAAGATGACATGGAGAATTTCGTGTAAATATAGGAAATCAGAATAAAAAGGACGCAGATTGCTACGCATGAAGTAAACGCCTTGCGCTACACCATATTCCCGCTCATCTCCCGCATCAATAACCAGAGCAGTAGCAGCCTTGCCATCGTAAGGCCGGGGCAGCTGGTCGACGACAACGATATTCAGAGGGTCAACCTCGATGCCGTGAGCCGCCAAGAGCTCGTACCCTCGATGGGCAGTTTGATCAAGCGAACGTGTGATGTCACCCGAAGTCAAAGGCACGGACCGTGCCGCATCACTTCGGAGAGTTTCCCTGATGTGGGCTAGGTCACGAGATCGCAGGAGTCCCAGGGCTTGCTTCTCATCGTTGATTTCCCCACGCGGGCTGATGCGTACGCAATAATCCCCGAGAAGTTGATCCAGACTCTCCGGAGTTAGCGAGGAATCCTCCAATCGAGCCCAGAAGTCACCGACAAATCCTCGCAAGTAGGAGAACTTTCCTGGGGTGAGATACAACGCACCCATAAACGCGTTCAGGGCAGCAGATTCAACAGCCATTGGGAAAATCGTACTTCCACGCTAAATCGAAAGAGTCCGGAGAGACGCCGAGTAATGTGGCTAGGCCATAACGGACTTCATCGGCAAGCTTATCTAAACGTCGCGTTTCTACCGCGGCGCCCGGCACCCCTTCAACAATCGCTACCCACCACGGATCCTCGTAGGTAACCTCGGCCGCGTACGTGTTCTGGGTCATCGATTCGGCCATCCTTTCTGGTAGCAGACAGGATCATCCCAAAAAGAACAGTTGCGTTCTAGCGATTGAAGGGGGACAATGAAGAGGCGAAGCATTTTCCCACCTGGGGAGGTAGATAGTACTGATGTATTCATCAACTGGCTTAAACGACTCAATGACGCAGGGCAAGAAAAAGTGGAAGCTTTGATCCGGCTCCTCGAAGCAAACGGACCTGACCTTGGACGACCATACGCGGACCGAGCCAAGGGTTCCACGATCCATCATCTCAAAGAACTACGACCGTCATCCTCTCAGAAGGAGGCCCTGCGTATCCTGTACTACTTTGACTCAGCTCGGAAGGGGGTCCTACTCGTCGGCGGAGATAAGGCAGGAGACTGGGACGGGTGGTACGCGGCAAACATACCGATAGCCGAGCGTCTTATCGCCGAACATGAGGCAAGTTTCAAAAGAAATCAACTAACACGAAAAGCTTACCGAGGCAGGGCATGAATGATCAGGAGGAGGAATCGATGAACCGACTGGCCGAGCTGCGTCAGGAGATCTCCTCGCGTCCTGGTGCCCAAGAGCGTATTCGCCGTGATGTGGCACGGATGCAAGCTGTCGTCGATCTAGAGAAGCTCCGTGCTGCTCAGCAGCTGACTCAGACAGAACTCGCTAGCCGCATGGGCGTCTCCCAGAAGCGAGTGTCGAATATTGAGCGCTCAGAAGACATTCAGCTCACCACACTACGTCGCTATGTGGAGAGCCTGGGCGGCAAGCTGGAGGTCACTGTCTTGATCGATGGCGACCGGCTTCCGCTCACGTTAAGCGCTTGATATCGCCGTCAGTTGCATACATTGACCACTCGTGGCCATGGCTCGTTCCTCGCAGGATCAGCTGGCCCTTGTTCGCTCCGACTACCGCTCCGGTCTTGTCTGGTCGCCGGACCACCAGGCGAGATCGCTGTTCCGGACTACGGCGGCGGCCACGGCCGGGGATCGCCAGTCCATCTGGCACTGGGCGACCTTACGCTGGAGCTGGCTGGCAAACTCGTCGGGAAGGCTCATCCTGGCGGCCATGTGAGATCTCGGCCGCCGAGCACATGGGCATGCACGTGAAACACTGATTGCCCCGCTCCGGCGCCGGTGTTGAAGACGATGCGGTACCCGGAGACGTCCACCCCTTCATCCGCGGCCACAGCCGCTGCTTGCGTGATCACTTCGGCGGTGAGATCGGCGTCCGCGGCAGCTAACTCGTCCGCGTTGGCATAGTGCTCCTTGGGAATGACTAAGACATGAGTGGGAGCTTGGGGGTTGATATCGCGAAAAGCCACTACCCGATCGGTCTCGCGCACCGCGGTGGCAGGAACGTCCCCAACCACGATCTTGCAGAACAGACAGTCCGCCAACTGAGCCATCCATTACTCCTGGTGTCTGGAAGCCGAGTACATAATCGGGAAGTAATGCTACGCTCCCTCAACGTGGCGCGTGGCTACCTTCACGCTCACCGAGTAAACCAGAGACAGAGGTCACGCGTCGTACGGGTGTGTCCACTAATCTAACCATCGAAATCTTAGGCCCCCAGCTGTTCGGGCGGAGGATCGTGGACGCCACAGCGACGTGGAATGCTGACGAGGCAGTTACCGAGCTGTACGCCGCCCACTACCGCCGGCTGGTTCGGCTCGCCGCGCTGCTGCTGCGCGATGTCCGCGTGGCGGAAGAGGTCGTGCAGGACTCGTTCGTCGCCATGCACCGCGCGTGGCAACGGTTGCATGATCCGAACAAAGCCTTGAGCTACCTGCGTCAGTCGGTGGTCAACCGATCCCGGTCCGCGCTGCGCCGGCGTTCCGTCGAAGACCGGCACGCGCCCACCGCCGCGCTGGCCACAGCAAGCGCGGAACAAGGCGCCCTCGGAATATTAGACCAACAAGAAATCGTTACCGCGCTGCGTGCCTTGCCCATACGGCAGCGAGAAACGCTGGTGCTGCGGTACTACGTTGGCCTCTCCGAAGCGGAGATTGCCACTGCCATGGGCATCAGCCGCGGCGCGGTGAAAAGCCACGCCGCGCGAGGAATGACGGCGCTGCGGTCGGTCCTGGAGCAACGCCCATGAGTGAACACGAGGAAGGGCCAGCAGCCGCGCGGCTCCGCGCGGCGCTGCACGCTGAGGCAGAGCGGGTCAATCCCGTCGGGAACGGATTGACTCACATCCAGAACCGGATCGGGCAACGGCATCCGCGTGGCTGGCCACTGGGTCTTCGTCCGTTCGCTATTGCCGCGAGCGCGGTCCTGCTCGTCAGCGGCGGCGCCGTGGTCACCCTAGTGGCGTTGCACCGTAACGAGCAGACTGAACTGCGTATTGCGGCGGCGCCGGATGACGCCAAGGGACCATCTTCTGAGTCCAATGAAGCATCATCACCACCAGGAAAACCCGCGGATTCCGCATCCCCCGATAAGGCTACGGTGCCGGTCTACTTCCTTGGAGAAACCGAAACCCGGAACGGTCCCCAGCTTTACCGTGAGTTCCACCAGGCACAGCAAGGCTCGAGCAGATCGTCAGAGCTAAGCACAGATAAGCTTAAGACCACACTCACCACCATGTTCACTACCGAACCAGCTGACCCCGACCTCGACAATCCGTGGTCGCCGCGGACCCAGGTGCTTGGAGTGAATCGAGCCGGCGATCTGGTCACCGTGGACCTGTCTCAAGAGGCGTCAACGACCACGGTAGACAGCAAAACGGCCCAGCTCGGACTGCAGCAGCTCGTGTACAGCGTCTCCGCCGCCGATGAGTCCGTGCGCCAGGTGCGCGTGCTGGTGGAGGGCGAGGAACCAGAAACCCTTTTGGGCCAACCAGCGCCGAATCAGCCATTGACCCGGGCGCCGCGGCTCGACGTTCAAGCGCCAGTGTGGATTGTGGCCCCCCAGCATGGGGACACCGTAAGCCAAACCTTCACCATGCGCGGTTGGTCCGCGGTCTTTGAGGCCACAGTCAGCTGGGAAGTGGTTCGGGACGGCAAGGTGGTGAAAGAGGGATTTGCACAAGCGGAACGCGGCGCCCCGGAGTTCGGCGCCTGGCAACAAAAGCTCACCCTAGAGCCGGGCAGGTATGAACTGCGGGCCTTTGAAGAATCCGCCGAGGATGGCAGTCATCTGTTCATCGACACCAAAACCATCACTGTTGAGTAGCCTGTCACGCTCCCAGTGAAGGGGCCCTTGAACCAATAGGATTGGTTCAAGGGCCCCTTCATGCCAACCTGCTGTGGTCGTGGGTGTCAGCGGCTGTTGAAAGCATCGCGCAAGCGGGAGAACAGGCCCTGCTGGTGAGGGGTGAATTGGGCGGTAGGATGCTCTTCTCCCCGCGCTTTCGCTAGCCGGCGCAGCAGATCTTCCTGCTCCGCGTCGAGCTTGGTAGGTGTGCGAACCTCTACGTGGACGATAAGGTCACCACGGCCACTGCCACGCAGATGTGGCATGCCCCGCCCCCGCAACGGAATGGTCTGACCGGCCTGGACGCCGGGACGAACATCGAGCTCCTCTGGCCCGTCCAGGGTTTCTAGCAGAATCCGGATGCCCAAGGCCGCGGCAGTCATGGGAAGCGGAAGCGTGCAGTGCAGATCATCTCCGTCCCGCGAAAACACCGGGTGCGGACGCTCGTTGACTTCGATATACAAGTCTCCGGCTGGACCACCACCCGGCCCCACCTCGCCTTCTCCGGCAAGCTGGATGCGGGTTCCGGCGTCCACGCCTGGGGGAATCTTGACCTCGAGTGTGCGCCGGGTGCGGACCCGGCCGTCCCCGGAGCATTCTGGGCACGGAGTGGGCAGGATACTGCCGTAGCCACGACACTGCGGGCAGGGTCGGGACGTCATCACCTGGCCGAGGAAGGACCGGGTAACCTGACTGACCTCCCCACGACCGCGGCACATCTCGCAGGTTGCCGGCGAAGTGCCGGGCGCGGCGCCTTCACCCTCACACGTCGGACAGATGACCGCGGTATCGATCTTGATCTGCCGGGTAGCTCCAAACACGGCTTCAGCCAAGTCAACCTCGACCCGGATCAGCGCATCCTGCCCACGACGAACCCGGGACCGCGGGCCGCGCGGGGAAGCGCCTCCGAAAAAAGCGTCCATGATGTCGGTAAACGCAAAGCCCTGACTAAACCCACCGCTGGGGCCGTTGCCGAATGGATCACCGCCCAGATCGTGCATCTGACGCTTCTGCGGGTCAGAGAGTACTTCGTACGCAGTGGTGATCTCCTTGAACCGCTCTTGAGTCTTGGCATCCGGATTGATGTCAGGATGCAGCTCCCGGGCGAGCCGCCGGTACGCCTTCTTGATATCCTCGCCGGTGGCGTCGCGCCGTACTCCTAATACTGCGTAGTAATCGGTCGCCACTAGTCCCTCGTCCAGGAAGGTTGATAAGAAATAGTTGAAAATTCAGCCGAGCGTCTGGCCGGGCTCTGGCTAGGCCATGTATTGAGCATACGCGGACAGGCGATAACACCGCCAGGCAGACGCACAAGAAGGCTCTACGACTCCGCCAGAATTTGGCCTATGTACCCGGCTACCGCACGTACCGCTCCCATTGTTCCCGGGTAGTCCATTCGGGTGGGCCCGAGCACTCCCAGTTTGGCAATTGCCTCATCCCCGGCGCCATAGCCGGTAGACACAACTGAGGTCGCGGTCAGCCCTTTACAGGAGTTCTCATGCCCGATTCGGACCGTGAGCATGGCTGGAGAAGTTGTCTCGCCTAAGAGCCGCAACAGCACCACGTGTTCTTCCAATGCCTCCAACACCGGCCGGATACTATGCGGAAAATCAGCACCAAACCGCGCCAGGTTAGCCGTGCCACTCAGTATGACCCGCTCCTCATTCCCTTCGACGAGCGTCTCGAGCAAGACCGACAACACGCGACACACTAAGGGCCGCTCATCTGCTGGGAAGAGCTCCGGCACCTCATCGACTAAGCCAGGCGCCTCCGGCAGCCGCTGCCCGGCTAGGCGGCTGTTCAGGCAATCCCGCAGCTTCGTCAGCAGCTCCTCGCTCACTGAACTCGGGAACTCGATGACGCGCTGCTCGACTCGTCCAGTGTCGGTGATGACCACCAGCATAACGCGGGTAGCTACCAGGGCAAACACATCGATATGGCGTACCGTAGACCGAGTCAAAGATGGGTACTGCACCACCGCGACCTGATGGGTAAGTTGCGCAAGCAGGCGCACTGTGCGATTGACCACATCATCCAGGTCTACCGCTCCATCGAGGAAGGTCACGATAGCCCGTCTCTCTGCCGCCGACAACGGCTTAACGCCGGATAATCGGTCCACGAACAGTCGGTATCCTCTGTCGGTGGGCACTCGGCCAGCGCTGGTATGCGGCTGGTGAATATAGCCCTCTTCTTCCAGAATCCCCATATCGTTACGGATCGTTGCCGGAGATACGCCCAGATTGCGTCCCTGGACCACGGCCTTGGAGCTGACCGGCTCTTGGGTTGAGACGTAGTCTTCAACGATGGCGCGCAGAACTTCGAGTTTTCGGTCATCGAGCATTGCGCGCACCTCCTGATCGCGGCTTAGCCGCTTCGAAGCGTCCACCCGTATCCTGGAACTCCAACACTTCGAGTGTCAGTGTACGGCGAAAAAGCCCGGCCGAGGCGAAGCATAGAGAAATCTCGCCTCTTTATCGTGATCTTTTGGCACGCCCTTGGCGCATCCTTTAGGGTGGAGGTATGAGCGAAACTCCTGAACAGCAGCCTCCCACTGCCAGCGACGCGGCCCCCGTCCCACCTCCCCCACCCGCCGGCTCGACACCGCCCGCATCGGGTTGGCCTGCTCCGCCACCCGGGTACGGACCGCCTCCGCTAAGCCCTCAAGACGAACGAACTTGGAGCATGCTCAGCCACCTGCTGGCGATCGTCGGAGGCTTTATCGCCCCGCTGGTGATTATGCTCACCAAAGGCAAAGAATCACCGTATGTGCGTCACCACGCGGTCGAATCATTGAACTTCCAGCTGACTAAGCTGATCGCGATCTTTATCTCGTCCTTTTTAATGCTTATCCTGGTTGGCTTTTTCCTCATCTTAGCCGTCGCTATAGCGGCACTTGTTTTCGAAATCCTGGCGGGCTTGACCGCGAACCGCGGTGAGCTCTACCGCTACCCGATCAACATCCGCATGGTGACGTGATGTGGCTTGGTCTAGCCGTTTGGTGCGGCGTACTTGGCGTAGCCGCGGGCGCTACCATGGGGCGTCCCCTCCGCCAGCAAATCGTGGTATTGGCCATAGCCGTACCCATGGCCGTTGCGCTCGGCGCCGTTGCCAATGTTGCCATCGGGCACCCTCTTATTCCGCAAATTATTTCGATGGCCGCAGGCGGGTTAGTGGGCGGCGCGGCCGCTTGCGTCACCAACATGGTCTGGCGCCGCCGACACCCCACGCCCTGACCTCCGTTGGAAAGCGCGTGGCCCGTCGGAAGTGCTAAGGGACCAACTCCCGGATGACTGCATCGGCAAGCAAGCGCCCTCGCATCGTGAGCACCGCTTGTCCATCCTCTAGCGCGGTAGCGTCAAGCAGCCCATTACGGGCAGCCTGAATCGCCGCTCGCCGACCGCTGTCAGACAGCTCAGCCAGCGGGCAACCGGACGCGAGACGCAGCCGCAGCATAACGCGCTCCATACGTTCCGCGTGAACATTCAATACTTCGCGGCCCTGGGCGGGGCTGCGGCTACCATCGAGCGCCTGGATATATCGAGTAGGATGCTTCATATTCCACCACCGCACTCCGGCCACATGACTATGCGCACCAGGTCCCACCCCCCACCAGTTTCCGCTAGTCCAGTACAACAGGTTGTGCCGGCATTGAGTTGACTGCCCGCGGGACCAGTTCGAGATCTCATACCAGCCAAACCCTGCCTCCGCCAGAATCTGTTCGGCAGCCAGGTAACGATCCGCCAGCACGTCGTCATCGGGTCGAGGAAGTTCCCCGCGACGGATCTGAGCCGCCAGCCGAGTACCCTCCTCCACGATGAGCGCGTAAGCCGAGATATGACCCGGCCCGGCTGCCAGGGCGGCGTCCAAGGATACCTGCCAGTCAGCGTCAGACTCACCAGGCGTGCCGTAGATCAAATCTAGGTTCACATGCTCGAACCCGGCCGCATGGGCATCAGCGACACACTGCTCGGCTCGTCCTGGCGAATGAGCGCGCTCCAGCACTCGAAGCACATGAGGATGAGCGCTTTGCATGCCGAACGAAATCCGGGTGAAGCCCGCGGCTCGCAATTTCTCCAGATAGCCGAGGTCTACAGATTCCGGATTGGCCTCGGTGGTCACTTCCACATCCGAGGTCATGCCGAATTGCCGCTCAATGTCCCGAAGAATCGCGATGAGGTCATCCACGGGCAGCACGGTGGGCGTGCCACCGCCGAAAAAGACGGTAGACACTGGCAGATCAACCTCACCCATCACCCTGCGAGCCAGTCGAACTTCAGCCATAGCAGCCGCAGCGTAACCGGTCCGGGCAGCCCGCTGGGACGATCCTCCCAGCTCAGTCGGCGTATAGGTATTGAAGTCGCAATAGCCGCAGCGAGAAGCACAGTACGGCACATGGACGTAAATACCGAACGGGCGTTCCCCTATCACGGCCAAAGCCGCTGACGGCAGGGCGCTGTCAGCGGGAACGGGCTGGCCCTCGGGCAGAGCGGAAGGCATGAGGTGAGGCTAGTACAGCTATCCCCAAGCTCGCACGTACTTCGACCAAAGAGAACGGTATGGCTACACCGAAGCATTGCTGTCGATGACCTTGCGGGCCCATTCGTGCCAGCTGGGCGGCAGATCGGGAATGTCCAGAACCCGAGACGCTAATTCCCGCTCGCCGGTCTTGGCGCGAAACGCCTCCTCGATTGTGAATCCGTGCTCAGGCTGGTAGACCACGTCGATGCTGTCTCCAGCGCCCAGCTCACCGCCCTGGAGAACTCGCAAGTACGGGCCGGGGCGAGTTGCCGCGGTGAATCGCTTGATCCAACCGTTTTCGCCGAGCCAGTTCTGGAATACCACACAGGGAATGCGCGGACGCGACACCTCTAGCAGCGCCGAACCCACCTGCCAGTGCTCCCCGATCACCGCGGCGTTGACATCGATCCCTGTCGTGGTGAGGTTCTCTCCGAAGTGACCATCCCGCAGCTGGCGCCCGAGCTGGCCAGCCCACCAGTCAAGGTCTTCTCGAGCATAGGAATAGACCGCCTTATCTAGTCCGCCGTGATGCTGACGGTCAACCTGCTGGTCTCCGATCAGACCGAGTCGATCCACTGCGGCCCTGCCCGGAACCGGTCGCTTGTCGATGGCGGTGCGTTTAAGCCGACCGGCCCAATTCGCATCAAAACCACGGCCCACGTTCACCGACAGCACCCGCGCGCTCATGTCGCACCTCGTCGCTCCCGGAAGAACACAGAAACTACCTAATCGATCGTGTCATTAGCTAGTTTAGCGGTTCCTTTAGCGCTTTCTTTGGCGCTTTCCGGGAGAACTCAGGGCTACTCTCCGCCGCTCGCCTCGGTGGACAGCGCCGCGATGAATGCCTCCTGCGGGATTTCCACCCGGCCTACCGTCTTCATCCGCTTTTTGCCTTCCTTCTGCTTCTCCAGCAGCTTACGCTTACGGGTGATATCGCCGCCATAACACTTGGCCAACACGTCCTTGCGTAGCGCGCGAACGTTTTCCCGTGCGATAATACGCGAGCCGATTGCCGCCTGGATCGGCACCTCGAACTGCTGTCGCGGAATCAGCTCTCGCAGCTTGCCAGTCATCCGCACCCCGTAATCATATGCCTTGTCCTTGGGCACAATGGCGCTGAACGCGTCCACGGCCTCGCCGTGAAGCAATATATCCACCTTGACTAGGTCAGCGGGTTGCTCCTTCGCCGGTTGGTAATCGAGCGAGGCATAGCCGCGAGTCTTGGACTTGAGCTGCTCGAAAAAACCAAAGACGATCTCGGCCATCGGCAAAGTGTAGCGAAGCTCGACCCGGTCTACCGAGAGGTAATCCATGCCGAGCAAGGCGCCACGACGTCCCTGACATAGCTCCATGACCGCCCCGATGTACTGGCTGGGTGCCAGGATCGTCGCCCGCACGACCGGTTCATACACCTCGGCGATTTTTCCGGTGGGGAATTCGCTCGGGTTGGTGACCACGTGATCGGTCCCGTCCTTGGCGACAACGCGATAGACCACGTTGGGGGCGGTCGCGATCAGGTCAAGACCGAATTCGCGCTCCAACCGCTCCCGCACAATCTCCAGATGCAGCAGACCAAGAAAGCCACACCGAAAACCGAACCCCAGCGCGGTTGACGTTTCCGGCTCGTAGCTCAGCGCGGCGTCATTGAGCCGCAATTTGTCCAGAGCATCGCGCAAAGCCGGGTATTCGGAACCATCGGTCGGATACAACCCGGAGAAAACCATGGGTTTGGGGTCAGCGTAGCCGGCCAGCGCCTCGGTTGCCGGACGGATAGCCGAGGTGACGGTATCGCCCACCCGGGCTTGCCGGACATCCTTCACTCCGCTGATCAGGTACCCCACCTCACCCATCCCAAGACCTTTGCCAGGTACTGGCTCCGGTGAGATCACACCGATCTCCAGCGTCTCGTGCGTCGCCCCGGTGACCATCATCCGGCAGCGTTCCCGGTTGGACAACTGACCGTCCACCACCCGCAGGTAGGTAACCACCCCCCGGTAGGTGTCATAGATCGAGTCGAAGATGAGCCCCCGAGCTGGGGCTTCTGGATCTCCGACTGGCACCGGCACGCGGCGAACGATCTCGTGGAGCAGATCAGCGACTCCTTCCCCGGTCTTGGCGCTCACCTTGAGGACGTCCGAGGCGTCGCATCCGATGATGTGAGCAAGTTCGGCGGCATATTTATCCGGTTGAGCCGCTGGGAGGTCGATTTTGTTGAGCACCGGAATGAGGTGCAGATTGTGCTCCAGAGCGAGATACAGATTGGCCAGAGTTTGGGCTTCGATACCTTGTGCGGCGTCCACCAGCAACACCGCGCCTTCGCAGGCAGCCAGCGAGCGCGACACCTCGTAGCTGAAATCGACGTGACCAGGGGTGTCGATCAGGTTGAGCACATAGTTGTGTCCGTCATCCGTGCGCCAGGGTAGCCGCACCGCCTGGCTCTTGATGGTGATGCCGCGCTCTCGCTCAATATCCATTCGGTCCAGGTACTGGGCACGCATCTGCCGCTCAGTGACCACGCCAGTGAGCTGCAACATGCGGTCGGCTAGTGTCGATTTCCCGTGATCGATGTGCGCAATGATGCAAAAATTTCGTATCGATGCGGGATCAGTATTGCCGGGCTCAAAGATCACGAACACCCAAAGTCAAGGTAGAAAGATGGATTGTGGCCAATTCTATAGTTCCATGTCTGGCAACCTCGACGTATGAATTTTGAAACACCTAACGGCGCGCTGCTACCCTAGTCTCCTATCGCGCGGCGCATCAGGATGCCGTGCTGATCCCATGACTAGCAAATCGAGGCTCCTTCGTGGCGAACATCAAATCTCAGATCAAGCGGATCGGACAGAACAAAAAGCGCCGCCTGCGTAATAAGGCAGTCACTTCGTCGGTGAAGACCGAGATCCGCAAGTTCCGCGAAGCAGCCAACGCTGGCAATACCGAACAAGCGATGTCCCTGATGCGAACGGCCTCCCGCAAGCTGGACAAGGCAGCGAGCAAAGGCGTCATTCACAAGAATCAGGCAGCGAACAAAAAATCCGCGATGGCCCAGCGAGCCGCGACTCTTTAATGAGCACCACGGGCTTGGACGATATAGATCACGGCTCTTTCCAGCGCATAGGCAGCGTCATCACTGCCACCCTTGACCGCGCCATCGGCTTCGCCCACCACCTGTAGAGCGCGCGCGACGCCCCACTCTGTCCAGCCACCCAACTGACGGCGCACCCGATCAATTTTCCATACCGGCATTCCCAGTTTCCGGGCTAGATCCACGGATCGCAGCCCCCGAGGAGCACTGCCCAGCAGCGCGATATGCCGCAAGCCCTGGGCCAGTGCGCTGGTCACTAGGACGGGGGCAGTGCCCACCGACAAGGCCCAGCGCAGCTGCTCCAATGCTTCCGCAATACGGCCCTCCATCACCCGGTCGGCCACCATGAAACTCGTCACTTCGGCTCGCCCGGTGTAGTACCGGGACACCACCTCCCCATCCACCACGCCGGTGGTGTCAGCGAGAAGTTGTCCGCAGGCGGCAACGATCTGGAAAAGATCCGTTCCCACCGCATCCAGCAGGTCATGCGCGGCGTCCTCAGTGATGACACGGCCAGCGTCCTGGAACTCGGAGCACACAAATGCCACCCGATCGGCAGGCCGAGTGATCTTCGCGCATGCCACTTCTCGCGCGCCGGCCTTGCGGGCCAGCTCCAGCACGGCCTTGCCTCTGGCTCCACCGGAATGGACCAAAACCAACGACACCTGCTCGAAGGGCTGGTCCAGATACTCCGCCACATCACGGAAAGTCTCCGCGCCGAGCTCGTGAGTTCCCCGGATGATGACGACCTTACGCTCGCCGAACAGAGACGGGCTTGACAACTGGCCCAGCATGCCTGGCGCCAACTCTGCCCCGGCCACGTCCTGGATTTCCAGATCCGGGTCAACTGCGCGCACCGAGGCGGTCACTGCGGCGACAGCGCGCTCTGCCAACAGCTCCTCTGGACCTGTTACCAGGGTGAGAGAAACAGGCGTGTTCTCTTCAGCTTTTCTCGGCATCATTGTCAGCATCTCACGGTTATCACTTCTCCGAAAAAAGACTATGGCGGTGATTCTCTCCCCACCAATGCTGTCCGCTTCGTCACCACCCGGAGCTGGTCTGGTGCTCCAAGAACCGCGATTGCCCCGTTCCGATCCGTGCGCATCACCCGAGCGCCGGATGCTCTTAGCACCGCTTCCGTGGCGGGCGCTGGATGACCGTACGGATTACCCTGTCCGACCGAGATCAATGCTAACCGTGGCGCCAGAGCCCGAAACAGCTCAGGATCTTGATAAGCAGAGCCGTGATGGGGCACCTTAAGCACGTCTATCCGCCCGACCGGAGTGGTACGCAACAGAGCCCGCTGCGCAGCCGGCTCGATATCTCCGGTGAGCAAGATCTGGATTCCGTGGTATTCAGCACGTAGCACGACACTCGCATTATTAGGGGCCGAGCCTTGATCGCGGATTATCCGGATTGGCCAGAGGACCTGCCAGGACAATCCGCCAGTCTGGCGTCGCTCGCCTACCGCTGCGGAGGTGAGAGGCACTCCCCTGGCTGATGTCCAGTGAGCGACCCGACGAGCTTGCGCCGCTGGCTCGGCTAGCGGTCCCACCTGCACCTCGGCAACGGCTCGGGAACGTAACACGCCGGGCAGCCCGTCCACATGATCGGCGTGAAAGTGCGTGAGCAACACCAGCGGAATCCGCCGGATGCCGAGATCCCGCAGGCATCGGTCCACTGTGACCGGGTCAGGTCCCGTGTCCACCACGACCCCCGTTCCTTCGCCGGCCGCTAACACCACAGCATCACCTTGGCCCACGTCGCACGCTACCAATATCCAACCTCGCGGCGGCCAGCTCGGCGGGAAACCTGGCCGGATCGCGACAACGACCAGCAGCGCCAGGCCCACCGCCACGACGAGGACATGCCGACGGCAGACACGGAAAAGCCGCGGCCCACAGCAGACCAGCAGCGCCATCACGGCTGTCAACGCCACCGCGCCGGCCACACTGGCAGGCCATGGCACGGCGGCGCCCGGCAACCGCGCCGCATACTGGGCAACGGTCACGATCCACCACGTGGGGACACCAGCCAGCCAGCTCAACATGTGAGCCGCCGGCATAGAGATCACCGCGGTCACGGCAGTGATCATGCCCAGGATAGTGGCGGGGGCGACAGCAAGTGATGCGAGCAGGTTGGCCGGAATGGCGATCAGACTCAGCCGTCCGGACAGCATGACGACCACCGGCGCGCAGACAATCTGGGCTGCCAGCGACACTATCAGGACCTCTGCCACGGGACGGGGGAGGCCACGGCGTGTCAGCGCATCTCGCCAGCGGGGAACAAAAACGAGTAACCCGCCCGTGGCCAGAACAGACAGCATGAATCCATAGGAACGGGCCAACCAGGGGTCGACCAGCACCAAGGCCAGCACTGCCGCGCACAACGCGGAAAGACGGCGCCGAGACTGTCCACTGGCTAACGTGATTACCGCAATCAGCCCCATCACTGTGGCGCGAAGCACACTGGGCTGTGGCCGGGCCAACACCGCAAACCCAGCCAGAGCACATACTCCGGTCAACGGAATCAAGCGACCACGCAGGCCGACCCAACGCACCGCGAACAAGACCACAGTCAACACGATCGCGACATTGGCGCCGGAGACCGCGGTGAGGTGGGTCAGACCAGCGGTACGGAAATCAGCCGTGAGTTCCTCGGGCATGTCCCTGATGTCTCCGACCACCAGCCCAGCCAGCAAACCCCGCTGCTCAGGAGGAAGGCCGGAAATCGCCTGACGCAGACCACGGCGGAGCCGATCGGCGACCCGCTGCACGACTGAAGGCCCACGCAGCACATGGGGTGATCCCCGCGCGGACAACACCGCGGCAATGGGCTGCCCCGGCCGCGCCACGGCCAGCCGCCCGGTTACTCGGACCCGTTCGCTGGGAATGCGCGTCAGCCAGGCTTCGTCCTCGGAAGCGACAATAAGCACCGGGTGACGAGCCGAAAATCGCTGACCCCCAACCGAAATACTTTCCGCTCTGCCTCGCATCAGGACGAGCCCGGGCCGTGACGATGAGCCGGAGGTCCGCGGTTCACGTCGTTCCGGGTCCGTAGTGATGACCAGCTCCGCGGTCACCCTGGCTCCCTGGGATGCCAGATCGATCAGTGGACCCCGGTGCAGCGCGGAAATCCGGAAAGCAGCGGATAACCCAGCGGTAGCCGCGCACAGCAGCGCCGCGGCGACCACGACACGGCCGGTTCGCTGCCATCCACGGAACCGAGGTATAAGGACAACCAGACCAACCGCGCCGAGTAACCCCGCGCCTATCACAGCGCCCCTTGGTCGTATGCCCAGGGCACACCAGGCTGCTGCCCACGCGGCCAGAGCCGGGATCACCAAGCGCAGATCCGGCCGTTCTTTCTCAGCGCCTTGGTCTCTGGCTAAGTTCATATCCGTACCCGGCTGCGTAGCTCGGCGAACCGCCGCTCTCCGATCCCGGTCACTTCACGCAGTTCATCGACGGAGGTGAACCGTCCGTGTTCCCGACGCCAGTCGAGAATTCGCTGAGCGAGCACCGGTCCCACCCCGGGAAGTTCTTCCAATTGCGCCGCGGTCGCGGTGTTGAGATCGAGCAACGCGGTAAATGTCGTCGTTGCTGCCGCGCCGGATACGGCGCTCTGCCCACCGTCTTGAGCAACCGGCACACCGACCAAAACCTGCTCACCGTCGGTCAGCAGCCGTGCCAAGTTGAGCGAGCTGGTATCCGCTCCGGGCTGAGCTCCGCCCACGGCGCGTAGCGCATCCACCACCCGTGAGCCAGCCGGCACGGTAATAACTCCCGGGCGACGGACTTTGCCGGCGACATCGACGACGAGATGATCTCTTCCCGTCGCCATAGCTGGCCCAGCGGAATCCGTTACCGAGCCGGCAGGAGTGGCAATCGCGGCAACGTGGGCCGGAGGCGCCAGTGGTGTCAAGTTCGCCCGCGCCCGCCACAGATACCCCGCCCCCAATGCCACGCCAAGCAGACCGACCATGGCTAAGGCCATGGCGGCTCGACCATCCATGGCCAGCCTGCCGCTGGCCAGTGTCGGCGGTAATCGGTCGGCAAAGTACGCTCGAAGTCGACTCAGACGGAACTGGTTGGCCGGTGGCGCTGGAAGAGTGAGCGGCGGAAGGTCAGCAGCAGTCGGAGAGGATTCTTCTCGGTTCTCCGCCGCGGGAGGTTCTGAAGGCGCGGCACTTTGCCTTAATCTCTGCACGCGCAGTGCAGCTGACTCAGTTAGTTCTGGAGGAATCCGTCGCCGGAACGATAGGAAAGTGACCATGCATCCGAGGCTAGGAAGACACCGGGCGACTCAGGGTGCTCCTTGCGCGATCGGTGGATAACCTGGCCTGTGGATGAGAGACCGGGTAGCCGCTAATGCCGTGTGGCCTCAGAATGGGGCGAGACAACCACGGCGAGCATGCCCGGTCCCACATGGGCGCCCACCACAGCCCCGACTTCGCGGACATACACCTGATCGACCCAGGAAATGCGCGTCCGCAACTGAGAAGCAAGGTTCTCGGCTTGGGAAGCATGAGCGAGGTGGTGCACGGCAATATCGACGTCTGTCTCGCCGGCGCGCGCTACCGCGATCGCGGTTAGCCGGTCAATCGCTCGGCTGGCGGTACGCACCTTTTCTAGCAGCTCAATCCTGCCGTCCACCAGATGAAGCAACGGCTTGATGGCGAACGCCGACCCCAGCACGGTTGCGGCAGCGCCAATCCGCCCACCTCTGTGCAAATACTCCAAGGTATCCACGTAGAAAAACACCGACGTGCGAGCCATCCGGTGCTGGGCTGCCGCGACTACCTCATCCGGACCAGCTCCCGCCAGTGCCATGGCCGCGGCGTCCAGCACAGCGAATCCGAGCCCCATGCCCAGGGAACGGGAATCCACCACTCGCACCGGCAACGAAGCTTCCCGCGCGGCCAGCATAGCGGCCTCATAGGTTCCTGACATCTCACTGCATAAATGGATAGCCACCACGGCGCTTGCCTGATCCGCCAGCCGTTGGTACGTCGTGGCGAAGACTTGGGGATTTGGCCGCGACGTGCTGATCGGGATATGCCGGCGCAATGCGTCAGCCACCATGTCAGCCGGGGCGGCGCTGCCCTCATCAAAGTACTTCCCGGCGATGGCAACCCGCAGCGGCACCACGGTAATGCCGTACTGCGCCACCAGCTCATCCGGCAGGTATGCGGTGGTATCCGTGACCACGGCGACCCCGAGATCGGCGTCCTGGCTCCCAGTGCTTACCATTCCCTAAGAGTACCGGTGTCATGAGCGCGGCCTCAGCGATAACTTCGGCGGTTGGCCATGTCGCGTGAAGGGTCTTTTCGCATGTTATGGTCAAACGCATCAGGCTCACTGACTGTCAGACTAACTGGGGATTTTCAGTCATGACTCTTTCTCGCCGTAAGCTGCTAGCGCGTTCCAGCGCCGCTGGTTTCGGCATCGCTGTGACCGGTTTAGTCGACGCGTTGTTCACCGCCAACTCCGTAGCCGGAAACCGTGGGCCAGCGCACAGCTACGGTCCCCTGATCTCCGACCCCGCTGAAGTACTCGACCTGCCGGTCGGGTTCCGTTACACCGTGATCAGCCGCGAAGGACAGCCGCTGCGCTCGGGCGGCGGCACAGTGCCGAGCAAATTCGACGGCATGGCGACATTCCCAGACAGCGCGGGGCACACCAGGTTAGTTCGCAACCACGAATGCGAGTCTGACCCGCCTCATCCGGTCGTGGCTTCGCCATCACACAGCTATGACCCCGGCGGCAAGGGTGGCACGAGCACTTTACTCGTGGACTCAAGACACCAGCTGCGAGCCGAGTGGGTAAGCCTCGGTGGCACCACCGTGAACTGTGCCGGCGGCCGAACTCCGTGGCGCACGTGGCTTTCCTGCGAAGAAATCGAGGACCGAGCAGGCACAGCCGGCTACACCAAGGATCATGGTTTCGTTTTTGAGGTCGATCCCTATCACAACCACCGCAACACTAACCCGACCCCGCTCACCGCCATGGGGCGTTTTGAGCACGAAGCAGTCGCGGTTGACCCTCGCACTGGAATCGTCTACGAAACAGAGGACGCGGATAACGACTACGCAAAGTCTTTGGGACTATTCTACCGCTTCTTGCCTGCCAAGCCGCTCGGCGGGTACGACAGCCTTCGGGCCGGCGGCGTGTTGGAGGCAATGCGTGTGCCCGGCGTCACCGACCTGTCAGAAGTTCAAGAGGTCGGCACGATGTTTCCGAGTATTGAGTGGGTGCGGGTGCCTGATCCCCTAGCCACGACTGAACCCACGCGCGAGCAAGACTATGGGTCATCCGGCATCACTCGGGCTCAGAAACTCGAATGCGCCTGGTGGGGAGATGACATGGCCTATTTTGTATCGAGCTACGGGCGTGCGGCCAAAGGTTCAAAGCGAGAACACGATGGCCAGGGCTGGCGCTACGATCCCAAGGCCAACGCCCTGGAGCTTACCGTCATTTTCACCCGGTCACCCGATACGCCAGCTGATCAGCTTTTCCAAGCGCCAGATAACATTTGCGTGTCCCCGTATGGCGGTCTCCTGATCGCCCAGGACGGCAATGGGAAAGCTACTTGATGGGCACCACGGCCGACGTGAGCCGTTCGCGTTCGCGCGTAACCGGCAGAATATCGGGTCAGCGGAGGCGCCTAGGTACGGCGAGTTCGCCGGCGTAGTGTTCTCCGACGACGGACGCGTCCTCTTCGTCAACTGCTATGAGCCGGGCGCCACGTTCGCCATCACCGGTCCCTGGCGCCGCCAGCACGCTTGACTGCTCTACCTATCTGTCGGTTCTAGTCGCCGCCTGATTTCGAAGACGGAGTGGGCTCTACAATCGTGCGAGGTGAAGGACGCCGTATAGCTGATCCACCGGATCACGCCTGTGCACCTTGACTGCCACTAAGCGACCGTGATCTTCCTCAAACTCCAGAACTTGGCCAGCCTTGATGCCTAGCCGGTCACGAAGCAGCTTAGGGATCGTTACTTGACCCTTTTCCGATATCACAACATTCATACTACAAAGGTAGGAATTCTTATCTAATAAGCCGAGCAAGACTTCCTCAGGGTAGGCGGATTCCGCTGTCTGAATCGTCGAGCTATCTGACGCCCAGCTGCTGATCAGTGAGAAGTGACTCATCTGGCGCGATAGACGGGCAGGTGATCGATGAGCTCGTCAGCGAAGTCGACAATCTCCTTCGCTCGATGTGTGGCTTCCTCGACTTCGTCGGGATCAATGTCGTAGTCGTCGCCTGGGTATTCGATGTCGTTGCGGCGACGTCTTAGGCGGTCGAACGATCGGAGCACCTGCCCACCGGGAAGATCAGCGAACTGGGCTGTAACGGCGTCTCGCACCACGATATGGCCACCTCGGCTGGTAGGTCGCAAACCCTGGGCTTCCAGCAAGGCGCTGCATGCCTTATGAGCCGCGTCATAGGTAGCAGCAAAAGCGCACTCGGGATCGTCTTCACTGATGATGGCTGCTGAGGCGAGGTGACGCTGAGCACTGTCGACAAGCCGGCGAGCTGTCGTGGTATCGGTCGTGATGCGCTGAAGTTCCCACTGGTCAGGAACTTGTCGATGATGCCACTTCCAGGTTTCCAGCTCATTGGTGAGCCTTTCTAGACTTAGGGCGACGAAGGACGGGGACAAGGGGGGAAGAGCGGAGGTGTTTGATGAAGCCCTCCTCTCGACGTTCCCATTTCTCGGGAGTCCGGATAGTGGTGTTAACAGCACGGCCGAGTCGGTGTTCAGCCCGCAATGCTGCCTCGTAGACCACGTCACGATTTGGACGGCCGATAACCAGGACATCGACATCGGCCGGCGGTGAGCCAGCTATCCCTTGGTAACGAGCAGCCCAGGAGCCGAAGACGAACAGCTCATCGATCTCAGATATATGAGCGAATTCCTCAGCCACCACTTGAATAGGACCGAAGGCTCTCAGAACGAGCTGAGCTAGCGGATCGTAGACCTCCGAGGTGGTGTCAGCCTTGACGAGCCGAGTATTGCCGATCCGATGGGACTGTAGCAGGCCCGCTTTTTCTAGCCGGGCTACCTCTCGCTGCACTGTAGCCACTGACGCGTCGAGGCGAGTCGCCAGCATCGTCAGTGACTGCTCACGGTCAGGTTGAAGCAAAGTTTGAGCAAGCAGCTCGCCCTGAAGCTGAGATCGGAAAACGGGAAACAAGGGCGGCGCTACTGTTCTCATATAACGCAATATATATTGCGTTATATGAGAGGTAAAGTCGCAGCCTCGTGTGGCCAGGTTTCGTCACGCATGCGTGACGAAACCTGGCCACACGAGGCGTTAGGCGGCGCTAAACCACAGCGCGATTTCGTCGTGGGCTTCCGGCACAGTTCCGGATGCGTGGATGAGGTTACGCACGGCTCGTTTCTCCTGGCCGGCCAGGATGGCCGAGTCGCTGCAGAAGTCTCCCCGGATCGTGCCGGGCATGGCTTGAACTGGAAGCGTGGCTCCTATGAGCTTGCGTACGATCTCAACCGCGCGATGACCATTGAGCACGAGAGCGCACACCGGCCCACTGGTCAGGTAGTCCACCAGCCATGCTTTGACTCGATGACCGATTTCTCGCAGATCGTCAGTGCCAAAGGCGTGCACAGGATCCAGTCCCATATTCTGGTAATCGCTGAGCGTTTTACGACCGACACCTGTGAGCCATTCATCAGTTTCGGGGTAATGCCGCTCCACCAATTCCGAACTGGGCAGGAAGATTCTGCCCTGGAGAATCCTCATTCCGATCCGTTCAAATCGGACGATGATTTCTCCGGTCAGGCCGCGCGCAAGGGCATCTGGCTTGAGAATGACGAGCGTGTCTTCGATCGGTGTCGTTTGGTTTAGCGTCACGTCGCAATCCCACCGCACAGATAACGGGACAGAATCAGAAAAAGTACTTCAAGGGTCATCATAGCCGTTCACATGGACTGGTCATGGAAGTGATCTTCGTTGCTTTGAAGTGGCAAATGGGTGTAGAAGCCACAAATAACCCCCGAAAAGTGTGAGACTGGGTCGGGTGGGTAGCTATACCTACAGAGTTGCCCCGGTTCATCTGGAGGTTGAGACCATGCGTGTCACGGAAATGTTACGTGCCTATCCGGCGGATTTGGGCCGGGTGGACCGAAAAACCCTCGCCGACTGTATCCAAGCCTGCTTAGAATGCGCTCAGGCGTGTACGGCCTGCGCGGATGCTTGCTTAAGCGAACAGAACCTCCGGGAACTGGCCAAGTGCGTTCGCTCTGACCTCGACTGCGCTGACCTGTGCCAGGCCACCGCGCGGATTCTTTCCCGGCACACCGGCTACGACGCCAACCTGACCCGCGCCGCTTTAGAGGCTTGCGCGGTAGCCTGCCGGTCGTGCGGGAACGAGTGTGAACGGCACGCCAACGCTCACGAACACTGCCGAATCTGCGCCCAGGCATGCCGGGACTGCGAACGCGCCTGCCGGGATCTGATCGACGCGCTGGGCTGATTCCTTGCCTGTTCTGCCGCTCGCACGGTTATCCTCCCAGCAACGTAAAGTGCGAGCGGCAGAACAGGGTCACCACAGATTATTAGTAGGAACCCACCATTCTTTGGGTAGCCCAATCAAGATAGTGCGAAGGCAGCGATTTCATCCCCTCGACTACCAAATTTTCGCCGAAGACAGCGAGCGCCTCGGTAGCTTTTCGATTATAGCCGCGGGCGAGATCAAGGGAGCGACTTACCGTTCCTGATTGACGAATGATGTCGACAGCCTCAGCCACTTCGGCTGGCTTGATCCCCTGACGAAGAAGTTGGCACATTCTTTGTGCGGCTTCTCCGCCCTCTTGAAGAAGGAAGAGGACTGGCAGGGTATAGGTGCCCTGGTGAAGATCATTGCCCACCGGCTTTCCGAGCGACTCAGCGGTGGATACCAGATCTAATGCATCGTCAATGATTTGAAAGGCTAACCCGAACGATTCCCCGAAACCAGCCAATGCGTCGACTTCATCCGCAGTCGCATCCGCGCATAGGGCCCCAATACAGCATGATGCTCGTATCAACGCCGCGGTCTTGCCATACATCGCAAGGAGGCAGGACTCAACCGTGCGCTGGACGCTATAACTGTCAACGATTTCCCGGGTTTGGCCGTCGCACGCCTGGACAATAGCGGCAGCCAGCATGTCCGCTGCTTCCTTGTTGATCCGAGCAGCTTGCTCACCAGAGCGTGCCAACAGGTAATCCCCCACCAGTACGGCGTGATGGATGCCTTCCTTGCTATTGACCGTTGGCGTACCCCTGCGCTCAGCCGCATTATCGATAATATCGTCGTGAACTAAGAGTGCCGTATGGGCGAGTTCTACTGCTGCCGCCCCCGCGATCACTAGATCATCCAGATTGCTATTCCCCGCTTGCTTAGCGATGAGCGCCGAGGCGATAGTCAAAATAGGGCGTATTCGCTTTCCTCCACCTTGTACGACACGCAGACTAGGTTCACCTAAAAAGCGGTTTTCTGAGCGAACAACATCAAAAAGTTGGTTTTCAATTAAGTTAAGATGGATGAGGAGTTCCGGAAGCGAAAGTAGTTCAGTAATTTCTTGAGTATCCATGCTTCTTAGCTGCTCCTAGATATTTCTATATTAATCCTTAATTCAGAAATGTATTACTTTATCTCAAAAATACTACTTTTCAGCATCCAAGCTTCTTGCGCGGCCTTTCCTTCGTTTACGTTGCTGATAAACTTTGATCGCTGAGGCTAGGTGAAGTGGTCCGAAGTCTGGCCATAAAGTATCGGTAAAGACGATCTCGCTATACGCGAGCTGCCACAGTAGAAAATTAGAAATCCGTTGTTCTCCAGAAGTTCTGATGAGCAAATCCACTGGTGGCATCTCCGGCTCGTAAAGATGTGTCGCAATAGTTTCTTCGTCAATCTTATGAGGACTGAGCCGTTCCGTAACAATGGAACGAACACAGTTCACCAGCTCATCCTGGCTTCCATAATCGAAAGCAAAAACCACATTCATATCTGTGTTGTCTTTCGTTAGCTCAACCGCTTCATCAATTTTATCAAAGATACTTGACGGCGCCGGGGATAGATCCCGTGAACGGCCAATCCTGCGAAGACGAACACCTTTTCGGTGAAATTCATCACGACGATTAAAGAGCTTCTCGCTCAGCTGCATAAGAAACTCAATCTCGTCATGCGGTCGGCTCCAATTCTCCGTCGAGAAGGCGAAGACAGTAAGCCATTCAATTCCAAGCTCCAATGCTACGTCTACTAATGGCAATAACGCCTCTTCACCCGCTACATGACCTTCCGTACGTGAAAGACCTTGAGATGTTGCCCAGCGACCGTTACCATCCATGACACAGGCAATATGCCGTGGAATATTATTGCGATCGATTTCGGAAATATCTTCAACAATAATCATCTAGTCTAGCACCTTCATTACTACAAAGTTAAGGATTATTTGAATATGATATCAACCATTGTGACGTCCTGACAGAAAAGAAATGTCTCAGCGTGACCTCTTCCAGAGATCGTTTAAAAGACGCGAGGAAATGTCGATTCCTTCCTATTCGGCTCGATATCGTGCCGCGAACCGGCAAGCACCGGGTACTCGAGTGTCCGCACCATCCGTTCCAGAATATCCTGAGCGCGATCTGCCGAGGTGTCAGCTGCGACAAGCACAGCGCCACACAGGCTCTCGGCTTCGCGCAACGGGATGCAGGGCATTCTTCTTTTTATCACCACATAGGGACCATCAGCATGATCATAATGCCTGTCTCGATGCCTGAGGATCGATCGCTCCATCGCTACGCCACCTGGTCTCGTATGATCGTGGCATGTCGGAGCATGTCATCGTCACATCGACCACGGGCGCCGAGGATGCCGCCCGCGCTCTTGCGGCCGGAGTGATCGAAGCCAAGCTCGGGGCCTGCGCTCAGGTCGTCGGGCCAATCACCAGCGTGTACCGCTGGGAAGGCGAGACGCGGACCGAGCGGGAGTGGCGAGTGGAAATCAAGACTGCCGCCGATCGGGTCTCCGCGTTGACCGAGCACATCAAGGCCAACCACAGCTACGACGTCCCCGAGATCGTCGTAACACCGATTACCAGCGGTAGCGTCGAGTATCTGTCGTGGCTGGTAAGCGAGACACGGGGCTAGACCTTCCGGGGGCTTTGGCGACTGTTTCGCTCAACCCTTGGCAAGGATAGGCGCCAGAGCGATAGTGGAGAATAGTCAACCTAAGGAGAACCTATGACCACGCCCAATGTGCCACTACGCCTGAGCTTTTCTGTTGACGTGCCGAGCACTCCCGAGCAAGTGTGGGACGCCATCGCTACCGCCAACGGCATCAGCTCCTGGTTCCTCCGCACTGACCTGGAGGAACGCGAGGGCGGGGCCATCTGCACTCACATGGGCGAGGAGGCGGAGTCGCCCGGCACGGTCACCGGCTGGAATCCGCCCCACCGCTTCGCCTACGAAGAGCCGAAATGGGCGGCGATGTCCGGCCACGACGTTGCCAGCGTCACTCCACTGGCCACCGAGTTCCTCGTCGAGGCACAGCCAGGTGGGAGTTGCATAGTCCAGGTGGTGAGCAGCGCCTTGGGCGCCGGCGCCGACTGGGAGCAAGAGTTCTTCGCCGACATGGAGAAGTACTGGGCGCCGTACTTCCACCACCTTCGCCTCTACCTCACCTACTTTCCTGGCCAGCGGGCCACCTTGCTGGAAGCCGGCGCCGACCTGCCGGGCTCCGCCGAGGCCATATTGTCGGCCATGCGCCAGATCCTCGACGTCAAAGAGGTCGGGCAACCGGTTGAATCCCGCGGCCTCACCGGGCAGGTGGAGCGGATCACCGACATGGAGCTGCTACTGCGCCTTACCGACCCCATCCCGGGCTTGCTGGCGTTCTTCGCCATCCCCAAGAACGACGATATGAGCATGGCTTCGATGCAGGGCTACCTATTTTCCGAGAATGCCGCCGACTTCGTCGAGCGCGAGCGGCCAGCATGGAAGGCCTGGCTGCAGAACTTGTCGATCCCCACGGTTTGATCGGTTGCCTAGCACCAGAGCGAAAATTTCTTCGTAATCGAGTCGACCACTTCTTTCGCGCCAAAGAGGCACAAACCCCAGTAACAGCCACTCACAACCAACTCAGGAATCGACAAGTCGACGATTCCTATACCGTGGGAGCCATGCCACTGCGTGAATAGAACGCCACCGGATATGACTCGCTTCCTCTCCCGCATGAGCAATGGGGCCGACGCACGCTAAGTCGGCTATGGCAAACCCGATCCTCGACTATGTGCGCCTGACCATCAGCGCACGTAGTCGACAGGGGTAACAGGCACGTCTGGGTTGCTTTTCCTTGTCAGATGATCGCCGGTCCCTTCAACAATCGTGATGGTGAGCCCTATTCGGTTCGAGTATCCTTGGCGTCAGAGGTTTGCCTGATCCGCTCGACGATGTCGGCGTTGGCCAGAGTCGTGACATCGCCGAGGGGGCGGCCTTCCGAGATGTCCTTGAGCAGGCGGCGCATGATTTTGCCTGACCGGGTCTTCGGCAGGTCCTCGGTGAACAGGATTTGCTTCGGCCGGGCGAGCTTGCCGATGCCCTCCGCTACGTGTTCGCGGAGCTCCGCGGCCAGAGAGTCATCGCCCTGGTTATCGCCACGCAAGCTGACGAACGCGGAGATGGCCTGACCGGTATCTGGATCGTTACGACCGACGACGGCGGCCTCGGCGACCTTGGGATGATCGACCAGCGCGCTCTCGACCTCGGTGGTCGAGATTCGATGACCCGCGACGTTCATCACGTCGTCGACGCGGCCGAGCAGCCAGACACTCCCACCGTCGTCGAGCTTCGCCCCGTCGCCCGCGAAATAAATCTCGTTGCCAAACCGCGACCAGTACGTATCGACGTATCGCTCGTCGTCCCCCCACAGTGTCCGTAACATCGATGGCCACGGCCGCTGCAGCGTCAAAAAACCACCGCCACCCGGCGGTACCGGCTTGCCCCGATTGTCCACGACGACAGACTTGACACCCGGAAAATCGCGCATTGCCGACCCCGGCTTAGCCACGGTGATGCCTGGCAACGGGGTGATCATGATTGCCCCGGTCTCCGTCTGCCACCATGTGTCCACGACAGGGCAGCGGCCGGCGCCAATGTGCTCGTGGTACCACATCCACGCCTCCGGGTTGATCGGCTCACCGACGCTGCCGAGCAGCCGCAAGCTCGACAGGTCGTGTTTCGCGGGCAGGTCCGCGCCCCACTTCATGAACGCGCGGATGGCGGTCGGGGCCGTGTAGAGGATCGTCGCCCGGTACCGCTCGATGATCTCCCAGAACCGGTCTTGCGCCGGATGGTCCGGCGCGCCCTCGTATATGACCGAGGTGGCCCGGTTGGCGAGTGGGCCGTAGACGATGTAGCTATGCCCGGTGACCCAGCCGATGTCGGCGGCACACCAGTAGACGTCGGTGTCGGGCTTCAGGTCGAAGATCAGCCGATGCGTCGCGGCCACCTGCGTCAGATAGCCGCCCGTGGTGTGGACGATGCCCTTGGGTTTTCCGGTCGTGCCGGACGTGTAGAGGATATAGAGGATGTCCTCGGCGTCCATCGGCTCGGGCGGGCAGTCCGTCGACTGTTCTGCCACCAGGTCGTGGTGCCAGTGGTCACACCCCTCGGTCCACCCGACGTTCTCGCCGGTGCGGCGGCGTCCACTCGAGGACCGTGTCCCACTTCCTCATCCACCGCAGGCGCTCAGCGTGCCCCGCCCACCAGCCCTCGACGTCGTCCTCCGCCTCGACATAGACGCCCTCGTCGGCAACGTTGGCCTGCGCGGTGAACTCGGGCGGCGGTGGGAAGGACCGATCCTCCCGGTACAGGTTGGACAACACGACGTTCTCGGACATGGGTCCCGTCTCCTTCGATGGACGATCAGCTTGCGGAGATTGCACACCGCTCTGCCAGGACTACTTCTGGTCTTTCCTCGGCAGCCGGTCACAAGGCTTCGGAGCCTGACCCGGTTTTCCCATATTCTTGCCACCTAGCCCTTAGTCGGTTTTGTTCCTGCCTTTGGCTTTCTGAGCGCGTTTCCATTCGCGGACGAACTGTAACGCCTCGGGGGAGTCAATGTCGGCCACAGAGCGGGGGGTGGCGTCGGAGAAAGGACCGGCAGCCTTCTCCCAACCCGGGGGGCGCACCCCGAGCCGTTTAGCGAGCAGGGCAACGAAGATCCGCGCTTTCTGCTGACCATAGCCGGGCAGCGCCTCAACCCGGGCGAGCAGCTCCTCACCGGTGCGCGCATCGGTCCACACCCGCGCCGCCTCACCCTCCTGGTGCTTGACAAGGTGCTCACACAGCGCGTGCACGCGCTTCGCCATCGCCCCGGGGTAGCGGTGCAGCGCGGGCTTCTGCCGGAACACCGCCTCCAACTCAGCCGCATCCATACCAGCGATCGCGGCCGCATCCAACCCACCGAGACGCTCCCGCAGCCGGTACGGACCCTTGAATGCCCATTCCATCGGCACCTGCTGATCTAACAACATCCCTATGAGAAGCGCGAGCGGGTCGGTGGACAACAGTTCATCCACCATCGGCTCACCAGTCACCACAATCGCCATAACTATCAAGAATAACGGAAAGCAGTCCGTATCCTGCAAGGATCAGAATCTCCGGAAGCGCCGAGATGGTTCAGTGAGCACAGACTCACATTCGGGATTTATTCCCTCGAATCCCGGGTTGAATGATGCTCGGATCTCCGCTGCGGCTGCCGCAATCCCTGATATCCCATGTGTGCGTCTTCTCAGCACCCCTTTGATTCATGCTAAGGCACAATAGGTCTTCTAGGCCAAGAAGGGGGCGCCTATGACAGAAGTCCGTGTGCTTGTGGGAACACGTAAAGGCGCGTTCATTCTCACCTCTGACGGCGCCCGCCGAACCTGGCAGGTCGACGGTCCGCACTTCGGAGGCTGGGAAGTCATGCATGTGAACGGTTCTCCAGCCGATCCTGACCGTTTATACGCGTCCCAGTGGACCGACTGGCATGGCCAGGTCGTGCACCGCTCGAATGACGGTGGCCGCGGCTGGGAACCTGTCGGCAACAATTTCGACTACGAAGGTGAGACAGGAACGCACCAGTGGTATGACGGCACTCCGCGGCCCTGGGACTTCAAACGCGTGTGGCACTTCGAGCCGTCGCTTGAGGACCCGGACACGGTGTTCGCCGGGGTGGAAGACGCCGGGCTTTTCCAGTCGACCGACGGCGGGCTCATCTGGCAGGAGTTTGCGGCATTACGCACGCACTCGACCGGTTCTTCCTGGCAGCCGGGCGCGGGTGGGCTCTGCCTGCACACGATCATCATCGATCCGGTTGACACGCAGCGAATGCATGTCGCGATCTCGGCCGCTGGCGTCTTCCGCACCCAGGACGGCGGGCAATCCTGGCAGCTCGCGACCGGAGGTCTGCGATCGGAGTTCTTACCGGAGCCAGAAGCCAACGTCGGTCATTGCGTCCACAACCTGGCGATGCACCCGTCCCGGCCCAACACCCTTTTCATGCAGAAGCATTGGGACGTCTGCCGCAGCGACGACATGGGAGATCACTGGATGGAAGTCAGCGGCAGCCTGCCCAGCGACTTCGGTTTCCCCATCGCGGTGCACGCGCATGAGCCTGAAACGGTCTATGTCGTGCCGATCCTGAGCGACACCGAGCATTACCCGCCCGACGGCAGACTTCGCGTCGCCCGCAGCCGCACTGGCGGCTATGAGTGGGAGCTGCTTGCGAACGGGCTGCCGCAGCAGAATTGTTATGTAAACGTTCTTCGGGACGCCATGGCCGTAGACACCCTCGATTCGTGCGGCATCTATTTCGGCACGACGGGCGGACAGGTTTACGTGTCTCCCGATTCCGGGGACACGTGGACGCCGATCGTTGAGCATCTCCCAGCGGTGCTCTCCGTCGAAGTGCAGACGATCGCATGACGACCATCCGGATCGCACTACCCACGCATCTTCGCACGCTCGCGCGGGCCGGTTCGGAGGTGCAAATCGATGTGCCGGACGTGCCCACCATCTCCAACACGCTCGCCGCGCTCGAGGCAGCCTATCCAGCGCTCCGGGGAACCATCCGTGACCAAGCGTCAGGGAAGCGACGCGCGTTCATCCGCTACTTCGCCTGCGGACGCGACCTGTCTCATGAGCCAATGGACGAGCCTCTCCCCGAAGCCGTCGCGCGGGGGGTCAACGTTTTCTTCGTGATCGGCGCCATCGCCGGAGGCTAAGCGGAACATATCGGAAAGCTTCCGATCATTCAATGACCGTATGCGCTCTCCGGAAGATATCAATCCGGCTCACCGTCATCACCACAACGACCGCCACCCCCCTAGAACCGGGCGCCGAACAAGTCGCCGACCACATAGCCCAGAGCTTGACGTTCAGCCGAGGAGCGACGATGTCTGATGAATAGCTCGATTTAGGACATGGGCAGGAATAATGTTGCAATTTGTCCGGTTTCGATGAGCCGCTGCGACCTGCGGTTCGGCATTGGCGCACCGCAGCTCGTGCCGGCTGGCGTCGTCACCCCGGAGGATGAGAATCGGATAACCTGGGCGATTCATGTGTGCTCTTCATGTGTGCTCTTCATGTGTGCTCTTCATGTGTGCTCTTCATGTGTGCTCTTCATGTGTGCTCTAGTTCTTGACCGCATGCAGACGCGACCACGCGCGCGTGGTCGCCGGCTTCTTGCCCAGCCCCTCGGCCGAGAGCGGCAGCGAGGAGTTCTTCGAGTTGGGTCCCAACTGGCGTTTCAGCTCGGCCACCACCATCGCAAGAGGCGCAATAGGCGATGGTCGCGCTGCTCGCATGGCTCGCGGATTCGTACGCCGTCGACACCGCTCCGGGTGCTACGGCGCGCTTCACCTCTCGTGGCTCGAACCGGTGGCCGGTCGGTGCCCCGGTCACAACTTCGACGATCGCGGGACATCGAGACATGTCCCACACCGCCTGTCCCGGCGATGCGAGCTACGAACTCGTCAAGAACACGTTCCCACAGTTGGTGACGCAGGCACGTCTCGCGCGGTAGCTCACCACACGTCTTCGGCGAAGCGTCTCTCGCGTAGGCGGGATAGGGGCAGTCGTGGCTGCGGTAACCGCCGGAGTCGGGGTCTATTCCGGATTCGCGGCGGGGCTGC
>Ga0187894_10000856_pt1 | contig 40805 bp, 37 predicted proteins | sample GBC1701081metaG_FD_136650 | JGI IMG/M metagenome (GOLD analysis project Ga0187894, IMG submission 136650) | White microbial mat communities from a lava cave in the Kipuka Kanohina Cave System on the Island of Hawaii, USA - GBC170108-1 metaG ... | reverse complement strand
TTTTCCCGCAGTCCGGCCGGTTGACAGCATCCGGCAGGCGGGGCACTTTGCCCCCGTGAGCAAGAAGCCGCACAAGGTCGGGGAGCCCAAGGCCGCCTACGCCGCCAAGAAGCCGGCGAAGGCGGAGCCTGCCTCCCAACCGGGTCCGCGTTACGCCGACTTGGACAAGGTCCGGGCAACGAACGCGAACCTGATCCGGGTCCATCACAAGATCCTGCAGAAGCTGGCGCAATGAACGAGCCCGTCTTCCTGTCCAGGGAGGCCGTCGATCTGATCCACCGGTCTTCCCTTGAGGCATTCGGCGGCGCTGATGGCGTGCGAGACGAAAATGCCTTGGAATCCGCCTTGGCGCAGCCGATGCACGAGCATTTCTACCGGCAATCCGACCTGTTCACCATCGCCGCAGCCTATGCCTTCCACATCGCGGAGAACCAGCCCTACATCGACGGCAACAAGCGCACCGGCCTGTTGAGCGCGTTGAACTTTCTCGCTGCCAACGGTGTCGCCGCGGACAAGCCGGTGGACGAGTTCTACGACGCCATGATCGGCCTCGCCGAGAAGCGCCTCGACAAGGCCGGGCTCGCGGCGGTCTTCCGCGGCGCGCTCAAAGGCTGAGGCGGGATCATGCGATCGATCCAACAAACCACTCTCGAAGCGCACCCGCTGATGGTGGAACGCGCAGACCTCAGCGCGTTGCGGCGGATCCGCTGCGAACCAGCGCCTTGAGATCAAGGCGCTCCACCCTCAATTGCATGAGTCCGGTTGAGGCGCAAGATGCTTGCCGCACGGCCTTGCCCCTTCCGGACAGCTGTGCCCATTTGTGTCCATCTGTGGTTTATTGACTGCTGAGTCCGGCAGAGTCATCCGGATGCACGACGCTTGCCGGGGTCAACGACCCCGGCTACAGCCCGGCGGTCATCGGCCTTCGCCAAGGCTACGGCCCGACAGGCAGACCGCCGCTACACCTGTCAGCGCGCCATCTTCTCCTCGCCGGCCAGCTTCGTCTGGTCCGCGATCTGCTGGAGATCCTTGACGCGGAAGGTCGCGAGCTGCTCGTCGCGGAAGGCGCAGAGCAGCTCGATGCGGCGCGCGATTTGCGAGGCGACGTTCACGAAGACGCGGTATTTCTCCTCCTCGGTGCCCTCCACTGCGGCGGGATCGGGCGAGCTCCAATGTCCGACCACGGGCGCGCCCGGCCAGATCGGGCATGTCTCCTTCGCGTTGTCGCAGACGGTGATGACGAAGTCGAACTTCACGCCCTTGAGCTCATCCCACGACTTCGAGCGGGCGTCGGTCGCGTCGATATTGTAACGCTCCTTGAGCACGCGCACGGCGAGCGGGTTGACGCGGCCCGTCGGTTTCGAGCCGGCGCTGTGCACCTCGAAGCGGCCCTTGCCGCGCACGCGCAGCAGGTATTCGCCGATGACGCTGCGCGCCGAGTTGCCGGTGCAGAGGATGAGGACTTTGAGCGGTGCTTTCATGTTGGAAGAACGGTTCACAGAAGATCGCGAAGGAAACAACGGATGCTCTTCTTCGCTCTCTTTGCTGCCTTCTGTAAAATCTGCCTGCGGCAGTCCAAGGTTATGGGCATGATGGGTTCAGTTGCAGCCGCACGGGCTGGTGGCGGCGAATTGCCTGGCGTTCTTCTTCAACCGGGCGAGATCGCGTTTGAAAGCCGGCTGCTCGCGCGAGCAGTCCTGCAGGCAAGCCAGGTTGGCGGCCAGCTCCGGCGAGGGCTTCGCCGGCAGGCTGTAGATCATCCAGTTGCCTTCGCGCTCGGCCTCGACCAGCCCGCGCTCGCGCAAGTAGGCGAGATGTTTGGAGATCTTCACCTGCGGCTCGTCCAGCACCTCCTGGAAGTGGCAGACGCACAGCGGACCGGCCGAGAGCAGGTTGAGGATCCTCAGCCGTGTGAGGTCGCACAGGCATTCGTAGATGCGGAGCAACTCCATGATCTTACAGAGGCTTGGCAACCAGGTTGCCGCGGGTGGAACGCGTTGTCCCCAACGCGTTCAAAGCGGATTGAGGGCAATCCGCTCCACCATCTTCCCGGCAGTCCCGCGATTGCGGGACCACTGCTACAATTCTTGGCTGCGAGAACATGTCTTGGATCGCCGCTAGCAGCACGACGGCCCGCAACCGCAACCGGCCCTGGCGACGGCCGGCTCCGCTTCCGACTCACTGCAGGTCGACTTGGCGAGGCAGTCCGTGTGCCTCAGCCCGAGTTGCAGCCGCAGCACGCCGTCTCCGGCTTCGATCGCGCTCAGCGGATACTGCGACGTGACCGCATCCTCGTATTCAACCTCCACGGGAGTGTCGCCGGCGGGCAGCACGGGTCCGCACACCTCCAGGATGCGCGCCAGCCGGTCGGTGGTCAGCCGGTGTTCGGAGTCGCGCCCCCGCCAGGTCTGGAGCTGGGCGGTGACGCGGCGGCGGCGCGTGCCGCCGCAGTCGATGAAGTCCTTGGTCACCGTGCCGGCCTCGGTGACGTGGAATTCCGCGGGGATAAGACGGCCGTCGGGCAGGGCCACGGCGACGTTCAGGCTGGGATGGGCGCGCAGCGCGGCGCGCAGGGAATCGAGGGTCTGGGTTGATGTCATGCGGCGGAGTGGAGCCATTCTATATTCCTTTGCAAGTATATAGTTTGGGCCGGAGCGCCTCCCCTGTGCTCTGCTCACCTGCCCTCCGGTCAGCGTCGGGCTCCGCGCGTCAGCCGGCTCTTCGGCCTCTCCGGCGCCAGTTGCGGCATGCCGCCGCCGTCGAAGATGCCGGAGTAGGTGTAGTTGAAGCCGTCCACCTTTTTCCACTCGATGCTCATGCCGATGAACCGCTCGATGCTGCGGGCGTCGCGCCAGGTCTCCTCGGTGACGAGGGTGAAGGCGTCGCCGGTCTTCTGCGCGCGGCCGGTGCGGCCGATGCGGTGGACATAGTCCTCGGGGTTCTCCGGCACGTCGAAATTGATGACGTGCGACACGTCGGCGATGTCGAGCCCGCGCGCGGCGAGGTCGGTGGCGACGAGCACCTCGAATTTGCCCGACTTGAAGCCCTTGAGCGCGTCCACGCGCTCCTGCTGCGAGCGGTCGGCATGCATGACCGCGCAGGTGTGGCCGGCGTGCTTGAGCCGGCTGGCCACGTAGTCGGCCCCGCTCTTGGTGCGCGAGAAGATGAGCACGCTGTGGTATTGCGTCTCCTCGAGCAGATGCACGAGCAGGTCGAACTTCTGGGCCTGCACCACGGGATAAAACGCGTGGGTGATGGTCTCGGCCGTGGAACGCTCGCGGCTGACGGCGATCTTGAACGGGTCGCGCAGCGCCCAACTGGCGAGCTGCTCGATCTCGGGCGGCAGCGTGGCGGTGAAGAAGAGCGTCTGGCGGTGCTTCGCCACCTTGGCGACGATGCGCTTCACGTCGGGCAGGAAGCCCATGTCGAGCATCCGGTCCACCTCGTCGAGCACGAGCACCTGCACCTGGTCGAGCCGGATCTCGCCCTGCTCCATGAAGTCGAGCAGCCGGCCCGGCGTGGCGACGAGGATGTCCATGCCGCGCGCGAGATCCTCGCGCTGCTTGCCGTAGCCGACGCCGCCGTAGATGACCGTCGTGCGGAGGTCGGTGAACTTCGAGTAGTTCTTGAACGACTCCTCGACCTGCAGGGCCAGCTCGCGCGTCGGCTCGAGCACGAGGCAGCGGATGGCGCCGTGCGCGCCGAGCTTCTGGATGATGGGCAGGGAAAACGCCGCGGTCTTGCCCGTGCCGGTCTGGGCCGAGCCGATGACATCGCGGCCCTTCAGCACCTCGGGGATGGCCTGCGCCTGGATGGGCGTCGGCTGCTCGTAGCCTTTTTGCTGCACCGCGTAGGCCAGGCGGTCGTGCAGGCCGAGCGCGGTGAAAGCGGTGTCCATCTTCGGCACCTCCGGCAGCGGCTTCGCGGGCGCCTCGTGACGCGGCGCGTGCGGGGCGGCGGGCTTGCGTTCCTGCGGCGCGCGCTGTCCGTGGGATTTCGGCGCCGGGCGGGCGGCCTGGGGGTGACCCTTCCGGTCGCGCCGCCGCTGGCCGCCGCGCGCGGGGTGCGGCCCGGCCGCGGGCCTGGCGGTCTCGGTTTTCTTGGGGCCCGGCTTGAACGTCTGGGAAATCTTGGTGAGGAGCTTGCGAAGCATGAATTGTGGCTGGGCTTATCGGGTGCCCCGCGGGGCATTGCAACCCCGCAAAAAAACAAGGCCTCCCGCGGTGGCGGGAGGCCGGAAAACCGCGGCGGGCGGGCGCGCCGGCTCAGAGGTTGGCCTTGATCTTGTCGAGGATGGTCATCGAGAGCGCCTCGTCGCCGAAGATGCCGACGCGGATGGCCATCTTGGTGGTGCCGTCGGTCACTTTCTGGAGCGTGATCTCGATCTTCTTGTCCAGCGCGGTTCGCGAGACCAGCTCGGCGTCCACCCCGCTCTTCTTGTCGCTGATCTTGGCGAATTCGAGCTGCGTGAGCGCCTTCTGCGAGGCCTTGAAGACGGCGTCGAGGTCGTGGTTGAGGCTGGCCTCGAGTTTGCCGCTATACCAGGCAACGCCGGTGCCGGCCGCGCCGGCAGCCATCACGGCGACGCAACCGGCTTGGAAAAGCAGGGCGGCAAGAGGCACCGCCAGCAAAGCGACAACTCGGGCCAGTCGGCCAGAACCGGATGAGGATGTTTTCATGGGCATGTTGGGTTGACCCGGTCGGCGGCGGTTTGCTCCCTGTCGGCAGGGCACGCCGGGGTTGATTACGTCGATTTTAAGCGCCGTCGCACAGGTCGCGCAAGGCCCGGCGCAACTGCTCCAGCCCATACGGCTTGGGGAGAATGCCCCGGAAGCCGTGCAGACGGTAGTTGGCGAGCACGGGATCGCGCGAGTAGCCGCTGGAGACGATCGCCTTCACGTTTGGATCGTAGGTCCGCAGCTTCTCCATCGCCTCGCGTCCGCCCATGCCGCCGGGCACGGTGAGGTCCATGATCACGACGTCGAACGGCCGGCCGCCTTCCTTCGCCGCCCGGTATTTGGCCAGCGCCTCGGCGCCGTCGGCCGCCATCTCCCCTTCCGCGCCGAGCCGCCCGAAGAACAACCCGGCCATGTGCCGGATGGTGGGCTCGTCGTCCATGAACAGCACCCGGATCGGGAACGGGTTGCCCGAGGCCGGCCGCACCTCGGCCGGCGCGGGCTGTTCCTTTGCGGCGGGCAGCCAGAGATGGAAGGTCGCGCCGGCCCCGAGCTGGGAATCCACCTCGATGTGGCCGTGGTGCTTCTTCACGATGGAATACACGCTCGCCAGCCCCAGCCCGCTGCCCTGCTGCTTGGTGGTGAAGTAGGGGTCGAAAATCTTGCCCAGGTGCTCGGGCGCGATGCCCGTGCCGGTGTCGGCCACCGCGATGCGGACGTAGCGGCCGGCCGGCAGCCCGCCTGGGCCGGGGCCGGTGGCGAGGGTCACGTTCACGGCGCGGAGACAGACCGTGCCGCCCTGCGGCATGGCTTGGACGGAATTGATGACGAGGTTCTGCACCACCTGCCCGATCTGGCCCTTGTCCGCGTCGGCGGGCCAGAGATCGGCAGGAATTTCGTATTCCGCCCGGGCCTTCGAGCCGTGCAGCGCGAAGCCCGCCGACTCGCGCAGCAGCTCGGCGAGGTCCACCGCCGTGCGCACCGGATCGCCGCCCTTGGCGAAGGTCAGCAACTGCTGCGTCAGATCCCGCGCGCGCAGCGTGGCGCGCTTGGCCTCCCGCAGGAGGGCCGCGGCCGGACCCTGCGACTCCGTGTCCATCTCGGCCAGCGTGATGTTGCCCAGCACGACGGTGAGGATGTTGTTGAAATCATGCGCGATGCCGCCGGCCAGGATGCCGATGGCCTCCAGTTTCGACGCGCGCTGCATCTCCGCCTCCAGTTGCCGCCGCGGGGTGATGTCGGAAACGAAGCCTTCCAGATAGAGGAGCGCGTCCGAGGCGTCGCGCACGCCGCGGACGTTTTCCGACACCCACAGCGTGCGCCCGTCCCGCAGGCGCACCTCCGACTCGAAGTTGATCAGGTTGTCACTGTCGCCGAGGTGGGCGAGGAACTCCGCCCGGCGGCCCGGTTTGGAGTAAATCTTCGTGTCGAGGTTGCCGCCATACCAGGCCATCATCTCCTCCGGGGTGTCGAAGCCCATCATCCGGGCCAGCGCCGGGTTGACCGCGATGAACCGGCCATCCGCCGTGGAGCGGTAGACCCCGCCGGCGGCATTCTCGAACAGGCTCCGGTAGCGCGCCTCGCTCTCGCGCAACGCCTGCTCCGCGGCGCGCCGCTCCGTCACCTCCAGCAGGACCGTTTGCGCGCGGCGGAAGGCCGGCCCGCCGTCCGCATCCCGCGGCATCCTCCAGCAAAAATAAAAGAAGCGCACTTCGCCTGTTTCGAGATGCCGGTAGGTGATCTCGCCCTCCGCGTGGTCCAGCCCCTGCCACAGCCGCACCATGTTGTTCAGCCGCGCCTCGATCGTGACGGGGGTGACGATCTCGCCGATGCGCGCAAACATCTCCTCGCGCGACCTGGCCCCCACCGCGCGGATGGCCGCCGAGTTGACCTCGTGCAGGGGCGCCCGCTCCAGCGCCTCCTGCCGGGCCTCGGGATGCGCCGCGAAATGCTCCGCCAGATCCTTCACCCCCGCGGCGCGCAGGTTCGCGAACCACTCCTTCAGCGGCCGGTAGTCGAACTCCACCATGGCGACCGGTGACAGCTCGAACAGCAGCCGGTAGTGCTCCTCCTTGGCCAGCAGCTCCTTCGTGCGCTTTTCCACCAGCCGGTGCAGCCGGCGGTTCGCCAGCAGCGTCAGCAACGCCACCCCCAGGGCGAGGATCAGGCCCCACCAGACCCACTTGGCGTAGTCCGATGCCTTCTGCTCCAGGTGGAACACGAACCCGTCGAGCCGGGCCGGCTCCGCCGGCGCGCCGTCCCCGGCGAGCGCCGCGGCCATGGCCCGCCAGCGGCCCTCGTTCATGTGCCCGAGCCCGACCAGGTCGGCATTGATCAGTCGGGCCACTTCGCGCGCCTCGTTGACCAGCATCGCCCGGTCCACATACTCCGGCCGGTCCGGCAGGTTGGCGAGCATCCACTCGATCACCGCCGCGGGGTCGCGCAGCGCCTCGGCCCAGCCTGCCAGCAGCGCCGACCGCATGGCCTCCGCGAGCCGCCGGTCCTTTTGCACCAGCGACTCGGACGCAAAAAGACAGTCGCCGTAGAAATCCACGCCGTAGTCCGCGGGCCGGATGATGTTCACCTGAAGCCCGCTTCGCCGGAACCGGTGAGGTCCGTCGATCACGAAGGAACTCACCGCGTCGGCCTCGCCCGTGAGCAGTTCGTTCTTGTGCCACTCGTTCGGCACCACCGCGATCTTGTCGAACCCGATGCCCTCCCGCTCCAGCATCATGCGGATTTCCGAGACGAGGGCCGTGCGATCCAGCGCCACGCGCTTGCCCGCGAGGTCGTGCGGCGTGTGGATGCCGCTGTCAGTCCGGACCAGCAGCACCAGCGGCGAATGCTGCATGATCGCCGCCAGCACCACCACCGGCTCGCCGGCCAGACGCGCGGCGACGAGTTGCGGACCCTGCAGGATGCCGAACTCCGCCCGCCCCGACGTCACCTCCTCGACAGGGGTGGTCGTCTGGTCGCGACTGGTTGTCACCTCGACCTCGAGACCCTGCGCGCGGAAATGACCGTTGGCCTGCGCGGCATAGACGCCGGCAAACTGGAACTGGTGCGTGTAAGGCAGGCGCAGCCGGACCTTGCGCAACGCGCCTGCCCCCTCCTGCGCGGCAGCTTGGGCCGCCCCCAGGGCAAGGAACGCCAGCAGGTGAACGATGAGTCGGCCGGGCAAGGTCATGGCATCGAAGGCGGGCTGTCAGGGTTGTCCAGTCACAATCCCCTCGACCAGCCTGAACACACCCGCCCGGGCCCCATCCCGGTCGTTTTCCGATCCGCTTTACGAACAAACAAGTTCGCCCCTGCCCGGCCCGTTCATCATCCTCGCGCCATGCCCTGTCATATCCGCCCCGCTGCCGCCGGCGACATTCCGCTCATCTTCCAGTTCATCCGCGATCTCGCCGCCTACGAGAAACTGGCGCACGAGGTCGAGGCCACCGAGGAGCAGTTGCGCCGGGTGCTCTTCCCCGCCGACGGCGCTGCCCCGGCCGCTTCGGTCGTCATCGCCGAAGCTTGCCTGCCGGGGCAGGCGGACGGCCAGCCGGCGGGCTTCGCCGTGTATTTCTTCAACTTCTCCACCTTTCTCGCCAAGCCCGGGCTCTACTTGGAGGATCTGTTCGTGCAACCGGCCTTCCGCGGCCGCGGCATCGGCAAGGCCCTGCTGCTCCATCTCGCAAGGCTGGCCAACGAGCGCGGCTGCGGCCGCATGGAGTGGTCCGTGCTCGACTGGAACCGGCCCGCCATCGACTTCTACGAATCCCTCGGCGCCCGCCGCATGAAGGACTGGCAGATCTGCCGGCTGACGGGCGGGGCGCTCAGGCGCCATGCCTGAGTGCTATTTTCGATTTATTGAGGCTCGCCAATCAGCCTGACGCAGGTGGAACGCGTTGCCCCCAACGCGTTCAGAGCGGATTGAGGGCAATCCGCTCCACCTATTCCTGTCAGTCCATTGAGCAAAGCTCGATAAGATTCCGGATTCTCGATTGCGGCGGCCGCGGCCGGTCACAGCACCACTCCTCGCAGCCAATCACAGCCCGAAGAACCTCGCACGTCACGGGATCGCCTCTCCAATCAAAGTCCGGGAATCCCCGATCGAAAATGAGCCTCCCCTTCTACTGGATCGACGCCTTCACCGATCGCGTCTTCGCCGGCAATCCCGCCGGCGTCGTCCCGCTCGAAAAATGGCTGCCCGACGACACGATGCAGCGCATCGCCTTCGAGAACGGGCTGGCCGAGACCGCGTTCTTCGTCCGCGCCGGCCCGGACCGCTTCCACCTCCGGTGGTTCACGCCCACGTTCGAGATCGATCTGTGCGGGCACGCCACGCTCGCCAGCGCCTTCGTGCTGTTCACGCAGCTCGGCCAGGCGGGAGACCGTGTCGTCTTCGACTCGAAGAGCGGCCCGCTTATCGTCACCCGGAAAGCGGACGAGCTCCTCGAACTCGACTTCCCCTCCAATCCCGCCGCTGTCGTGGCAGCTCCACCGTCGGAACTCGCGCGCGGTCTCGGCGCCAGTCCGCAACTGGTGGCCAAGGCCCGCGACTTTCTTTGCGTCTTCCCGACCGAGGCGGAAGTCCGCGCCCTCAAGCCCGACTTCGACCTGCTGGCCCGGCTCGATGCCGTCGGCATCATCGTCACCGCGCCCGGCGAGGCGTGCGATTTCGTCTCCCGCTTCTTCGCGCCGCGCGCCGGCATACCGGAGGATCCCGTCACCGGCTCATCCCACACGAACCTGATCCCCTACTGGGCGGAGCGGCTCGGCAAGACCGTGCTGCGCGCCCGCCAGGTTTCGCCGCGCGGAGGCGAACTGTTCTGCGAACTCCGTGGCAACCGGGTCGGCATCGCCGGCCGCGCCGTCCTCTATCTGCGCGGCGAGATCGAAATCTAAGCATTTCCCCCTGTTTACGGCGGCCCTCCCCGGTGGGCCGCCTTCTTTTTGTCCCGATTCCGGGAAAATTGTCATGGTCACAATATGACTTTGCCAAAACTGTGCTGGTGGCAATTTTCCCGGCCTGCTGCTGTTGGCCACAGACCGCCTCGGGTATTGTGCCGCCCGCCTTCACCACCCCCGCCATGATCCAAACGCTTTCCTCCCCCTCCAAGCCCGCCGCCCAACCCGCAAAGAACGGCGATCTGCCCCTCTACGCCGAGCTCGCCGATTCCCTCCAATCACTCATCGAGCAGGGCACGCTGCGCCCCGGCGCGCGCGTGCCGTCGGTCCGCACGATGTCGCGCCAGCGCAACGTCAGCATCGCCACCGTCCTCCAGGCCTACACCACGCTCGAAAACCGCGGCTATCTCGAGGCGCGCCCACAATCGGGCTACTATGTCCGCCCCCAGCTCGCGTGCTTCTGCCCCGAGCCGCGCATGGCCCGCCCGATGGCCAAGCCCTCGTTCGTCGGCGTCAACGATCTCACCGTGCAGGTCATGGAGCATTCCCTCGAGCCGGGTTGCATCTCCTTCGGCGCGGCCTGCCCGCACTACAGCCTGTTCCCGAACAAGAAGCTCGCCCGCATCCTCGGTTCCGTCGCGCGCCGCGACCCGACCCTTGTCGGCCGCTTCTCGATGAATTGGGGCTACGAGCCGCTCCAGCGCGAGATCGCCCGCCGCTACCTGCAGGCCGGCTGCCCGCTCCCGCACGACGAGCTCGTCGTCACCGTCGGCTGCGAGGAGGCGCTCAACCTCGCGCTCCGCTCCGTCACCAAGCCCGGCGACACCGTCGCGCTCGAGACGCCCAGCTACTTCGGCTTCCTCGAGATCATCCAGAGCCTCGGCCTCAAGGCGCTCGAGATCCCCACCAGCGCCCGCGAGGGCATGTGCCTCGACGAGCTCCGCGACGCCCTGGAGAACAACGACGTCAAGGCCGTGCTCGTCATGCCCGCCTTCCAGAACCCGCTCGGCTCGCTCATGCCCGACGACAAGAAGCGCCGGTTCTACGACCTCCTCTGCGAATTCGACCTCCCCGCCATCGAGGACGACGTCTACGGCGACATCCATTTCGGCGACACCCGCCCCAAGCCGCTCAAGGCCTGGGACCGCGACGGCCGCGTGTTGCTCTGCTCGTCCTTCGGGAAGACGCTCGCCCCCGGCTTCCGCATCGGCTGGATCGCGCCCGGCAGCTACCTCGAGCGCGTCCGCCGGCTCAAGTTCACCAGCACGCTCGGCACGCCCGTCATCCTCCAGAAGACCCTCACCGAGTTCCTGCGCGACGGCGGCTACGACCACCACCTGCGCTCCATCCGCCGCGCCTACCACCAGCAGATGCATCTCTGCACGCAGGCCATGCTGCGCTACTTCCCCGAGGGCACGCGGCTCAGCCGGCCGCAGGGCGGCGCCGTCCTCTGGGTCGAGTTTCCCGCCAAAGTGGACACGCTCCAGCTCCACCAGGACGCGCTCAAGCACAACATCAACACCGCCCCCGGCGCGCTTTTCACGGTCAAGGACCGCTACCGCAACTGCCTCCGGATGAACTGCGCCATCCCGTGGTCCGACGAGCTTGAAGCCGCCCTCCGCAAGCTCGGCGAACTCGTCGCCCGGCAGCTCGGCTGACGTCTGCCACTGTAGGAGGGGCTTTACGCCCCGACTGATTTGGTCGCGGCATGAAGCCGCTCCTACAGGAATCCCCCGCCCGGTTTCCGCCCTTCACCTCCGTCCTCTCCAACTGCTCGCTACTCACTACCCGCTCCTCGCTGTTTCCCCTCCCATGAGACGCAACACCGCCATCCTCATCTTCGACGACGTCGAGGTGCTCGATTTTTCCGGGCCCTTCGAGGTCTTCGCCGTCACGGATGAGCTGGCGGAGCAGACGCTTTTCAATGTCTTCACTGTCGCCGAGACGCCCGGCACCGTTCGCGCGCGCAACGGCCTGAAGGTTGTCCCCGACCATGCCTTCGAATCCGCGCCCGCGCCGGACATCCTCGTCGTGCCCGGCGGCTTCGGCACCCGGCCGCTCCTCAACAAGCCCTCCGTGATCGATCGCATCCGTCAGTGGTCGAAACGCGCCGAGGTCACCGCCTCGGTCTGCACCGGCTCCCTCGTGCTCGCCAAGGCCGGCCTGCTCGACCGCCGCGCCGCCACCACGCATTACCTGCGCCACGACCTCCTGCGCCAGCTCGCCCCCACCGCCACGGTGAGCGAAGACCGCCGCTTCCTTGTCAACGAGCCCGCCGAGGGCCGTCCGCTCATCGCCACCTCCGCCGGCATCTCGGCCGGCATCGACCTGTCGTTGCACCTCGTCGCCCGGCTGCACGGCACCGCCGTCGCCGCGAAGACCGCGCACTATATGGAATACCGCTGGCAAGATGACGGAGGGGCCGCCCGATGAACCCCGTCCGCGCCCTCGTCCTCCCCGTTCCGCACTCCGCATTCCGCACTCTGCGTTCCGCATTCCCGCCAGCCCTCCACTTTCCACCCTCACTTTCACTTTTTCCTCCCCGTGACCACTGCTGAAAAAACTCCCACGCGCACCGCGCTCCTCGCGGGCTTCGCCGCCATCTATGTCATCTGGGGCTCCACCTATCTCGGCATCCGCGTGGCCGTGGAGACGATGCCGCCGTTCCTGATGGCCGGCGCCCGCTTCCTCGTGGCCGGTTCCATCCTCGCCGCGTGGATCGCCTGGCAGCACGGCTTCACGGCCAACCGCCGGCAGTGGCTCGACAACGCCGTCATCGGCGGCCTGCTCCTGCTCGGGGGCAACGGCCTCGTCTCCTGGGCCGAGCAGAAAATCCCCTCCGGCATCGCCACGCTCATCATCTCTATCGGCCCGCTCTTCATCGTGCTGTTCGACTGGCTCGTCCTCGCCGTCGGCAAGGACGCCACCCGCGGCACCCGCCCGACCGCCGCCACTTTCATCGGCCTCGCGCTCGGCTTCGTCGGCCTCGCCGTGCTCGTCGGGCCGGACCTGAGCAAGGAGGGCGCCGCCGGACTGGACATGTGGCGCGTCGGCGGACTCATCCTCGCCTGCATCTCGTGGGGCGTCGGCTCCCTCTACACCCGCTACGCCCGCAACCCCGCCGAGCCGTTCACCGCGGCCGCCATGCAGCAGCTCACCGGCGCGGCATGGCTGTTCCTCGTCAGCCTGCTCTGCCGCGAGCCGTTCAATTTCGATGTCTCTGCCGTGTCCGGTCACTCGTGGCTCGCGTGGGGCTACCTTGTCATCGCCGGTTCGCTCGTCGGCTTCACCACCTTCGTGTGGCTGATGAAGCACAGCACGCCGGCGCGCGTGGCCACCTACGCCTACGTGAATCCCATCGTCGCCGTCTTCCTCGGCTGGGCCATGCTCGACGAGACCATCTCGCCGCGCATCTTCCTCGGCGCGGCCGTCATCATCGCCGGCGTCGCCATCATCACCACCGCCAAGAACCGGAAACAGGTCGCCATCCCGCCCCGCCAGGCCGTCGCCGCGACCGCGACCCCTGCCCCCGCGACCGCGGCGGACTGAACTCGATGCTCGCGCTCGTCGGAGACCGGAGTCCCAGCATCACCGCGCATCGCGCCATCCCGCTCGCGCTCGACCTGGCGGTCCAGGCGACCGGCGGCACGCTCCGCTGGGAATGGATCGGCACGGAGAAGATCGGTGATCCCGCGCGATCGCTTCGGGGAGCGACCGGCGTCTGGTGCGTGCCCGCCAGCCCTTACAAGAACATGGACGGCGCGCTCGCCGCCATCCGTTTCGCCCGCGAGCGCAACCTGCCCTTCCTCGGCACCTGCGGCGGTTTCCAGCACGCCGTCATCGAGTTCGCCCGTCACGTCGCCGGCTTGCGCTCCGCGGATCACGCGGAAACCGCAGAAATGCAATGTCACCTAATAGGTGACATCTCCCCGGAGCTGGTCGTCACCCCACTGGCCTGCTCGCTGGTCGGGAAGTCCGGCAATATCACCTTCACGCCCGGCTCGCGGCTGCACGACATCTTCGGCGGCAACCCGACGACCGAGGGTTATCATTGCAGCTACGGCGTGAACACCGCCTGCCGCGCGAAACTGGAGGCCGCCGGGCTGCGGTTCACCGGCTTCGATGCTGCCGGTGAAACCCGCGCCTGCGAATTGCCCTCGCACCGTTTTTTCATCGGCACCCTTTTCCAGCCCGAGCGCTCCGCCCTGGCCGGAACGCATCATCCGCTGATCCGGGAGTTTGTCCGCAGCATCCGTTCCGCGACCGACCGGCTGGCTTGACTTTGCCGCTCGGGAAACAATTTTCCCGTCCGTGCCGCGCTGGTCGAAAACCGCCTCGCTCCTCCTGCTCGCCGTCTGGCTGCCGGCCACGCTGCACTGCCGGCTCGAAGCCGCCGGCCTGACCGCGCCGCACCACGAGGAGTGCCACGAGGAGGCGGGCCATGGCACGGCCACGGATTGCAAGGAGGACGCCTGCCCGGCCATCGAGGAAGCGCTCATCAAGGACACCTCGGCCGACCTTGCGGTCTCCGCTCCGGCCGATTGCGCCTGCGCCCTCTGTCTCGCCGTGCTCCTCGGCACCTGCGAAGGTGGCTCCGAACTTTCCCTTTCCCCCGCCCGCCACGCCCCGCCGCCGGATCTGATGGCGGGCTGGCAGTTTGAATTTCGCGCCGCGCCGCCCGCGCGCGCGCCTTCGCTGAACGTTTGAGTTGCGGCCCGGCCGGTCGTTGACCGGCGGCCGTTTCCGCGCGGCTCAGAGCCCGCGCTTCTTGTCGTCCGCCTCTGCGGCCGTGCATGCCCGTCAACCCGCTCATCCAGCCATGAAGATCCCCGCTTTTCTTTTTCTCTCCGTCGTTTCTACAGCCCCGGCCGCGTCGTTGACCCTCGGCGAGGCGCTCGTGCGCGTCGAGTCCGGCCACCCGTGGTTCCGCACGCGCACCGCCACCGCCGCGCTCGCCGCCGCCCGCACCGACCTGGCCGCCGCCAAGCCTCCGCCGGAAATCTCGCTGGAAGTGGAGAATGCCCTCGGCACCGGCGAACTCCGCGCGGCCCGCAGCGTCGAAACCACGCTGCAATTCAGCCGCGCGCTCGACTGGGCCGGCCGCCGCGCCGCCCGCGTTGAAACCGCTTCCGCGCTCGGCCAGGCCGCCCGGCTGGCTTGGGAGGAGCAGCGCCGCGCGCTCCTCGGCGAGGCCGCCCGGCGCTTCATCCGCGTCGCCGCCGCGCAGGCGGAACTCGCGGCCAGCCGGCAGCACGCCGATCTCGTGAAACAGACGCTGGACGACCTGCGGTTGCGCGCCGGGCGGGCGGCGGCCGCCACCGCGGATGTCGCGCGCGCCCGGCTGGCGCTCGCCGAGGCGGGACTCGCGGCCGAGCACGCCGAGCATTTGCTGCTCTCGGCCCGGCAGAGCCTGGCCTCGCTCTGGGGCGCGGAAACCCCGGATTTCGACGAGGCCGAGGCCGACTTCGCTTCGTTGCCGGTGGCGGATACTTACGAGTCTCTCGCGCCACGCCTCTCCGACAGCGCGACCCAGGCCCGCTACGCCGCACTGGCGCGCTGGCGGCTCGCGCAGGAGAAGCTGGTCCGCACCGCGGGAGCCCGGGGCGATCCGCGCTGGGCCGCGGGATTGCGCCGGGCCGAGGCGACCGACGATTTCGCCCTCGTATTCGGGCTGAACTACGCGTGGCCCGCCTCGCGCGCGACCGGCGCCCAGGCCGCCGAAGCCCGGGCGGAGCACGACCGCACCGCCGCCGAGGGCGCCGCGGCGCTGCTCGACGCCCGGGCGCTGCTCTTCGAGCTGTGCCAGGAACTCAACCATGCGCGCATCGAGCACGACGCCGCGCGCGATGAGATGATCCCGGCCGCGCAGTCCTGGCTGCAAAGCATCGAATCCGCCCCCGCCGGCCGCTACGGCGCGCGCGAGCTGCTCGAGGCCCGCACCACTCTCTTCGCCGCCCGTCGCCGCCAGACCGAGGCCGCCGCGGAATACCACCTCACCCTTGTCGCCATCGAGCAGACGCTCGGCGCTCCCGCCCAACCCTGAACCTTTGCCTCACCCATGAACTGGAAAACCACGCTTTCACTCATCGCGGTCCTGGCCCTCGGTGGGCTCGGCGCCTACAAGATTCTCCACACCGACCGCGCCCATGGCGGGGCCTCCGACCATGGCCACTCCCATGGCCACGATGGGCATGATGACCACGAAGAAGAAGCCGCCCGCGGACCCAATCGCGGCCGGTTGTTCGCCGACGGCGGCTTCACCGTCGAACTCGCCATCTTCGAGGCCGGTGTGCCGCCGGAGTTTCGCGCTTGGTTTACGCAGAACGGCCAGCCGGTCCCGCCCGCCGACGTGCAGCTTACCGTCCGGTTGACCCGGCTCGGCGACGTGGTGGACGAGCATGTTTTCGCTCCGGCCGGAGATTATGCCCGCAGCCCGGCCGAGGTGTATGAGCCGCACTCGTTCCACTACACCGTCACCGCCGTCCACGCCGGCCGCACGCATGGCTGGGAACTCGACGCGCCCGAGATGCAGACGACCATCGCCGCCGATGCCGCCGAGCGCGCCGGGGTCGCGGTCGAGGCCGCCGGCCCGGCTGCGCTGGCCGAGACGCTCTCCGTTTACGGCCAGGTGAAGCTGAACGCCGACTGCATCGCCCGGGCCACCCCGCGCTTCGCGGGCGTCGTGCGGGAGATGCGCAAGTCTCTCGGCGATACGGTAACCTCGGGCGAAGTGCTCGCTACCATCGAGGCCAACGACTCGCTCGCCACCTACGAGGTGAAGGCGCCACGCAGCGGCGTGATCATCGAACGTTTCGCCGCCCCCGGCGAGACCGTCGCCGAGGGCGCGCCGCTCTGCATCATCGCCGACCTCTCGGAGGTCTGGGTCGATCTCAACATCCCCCGCGGCGATCAGGCGCGCGTCCGCCCGGGCCAGCCGGTGACCCTGCGTTCCGAAGGCGCACCAGATATTACCTGCACGATCGCCTGGCTTTCCCCGCTCGGCTCGGCGGAGACGCAGACCCTGACCGCGCGCGTCGTCGTGCCCAATCCCGACGGGCGCTGGCGCCCGGGCCTGTTCGTCAAGGCCGGCATCACCGTCGCCACCACCGAGGCGACGGTCGCCGTGAAGGAATCCGCCCTGCAGACGCTGTTCGACTTCGACGTCGTGTTCTCGCGGCACGGCGACACCTACCAGGCCCGCCCGCTCGAGCTCGGCCGCCGCAGCGGCGGCCGGGTCGAAGTGCGCAAGGGGCTCAAGGCCGGCGAACTCTACGTCACGGAGAACAGCTTCCTCATCAAAGCCGACATCGGCAAGGCCGGCGCCTCGCACGACCACTGAGTCAACCCGCCCCCAGTTTCCTATGAAAACCATCGCGTTGCTCCTGTTCGCCACGGCGGCCCTGCCTGCGGTCGCCGCGCTCAATCCTTCACAGATCGAATCCCTCACGGGCTTGAAGGGCACTTGGTTCGAGTCCGAGGGCGTGTTCAAAGTCACCGCTCCGCGCAACGACCTGCCCGTCACCGTGGACGGATGGAAAATGCCTCCGTTCATGGGACTCACGACCTGGGCGGCCTTCACCGCCGGCAAGCAAGCCGAGGCCATGGTGGCGGGCGACCTCGTGCTGTTCGAGGATGAGGTCAATCCGGTGATGAGCGTGCTCTTCGCGCACGGCATCGGCGTGACGGCGTTGCACGATCACTTTTTCTTCGACGAGCCCCGGGTGTGTTTCATGCACATCGGCGCCGAAGGCCCCGCCGACCGGCTGGCAACCGGCGTGGGGGCGGCGCTCGCGAAGCAGAAGGAAATCCGCGCCGCCCACCCATCGCCGGCCCGGGTTTTTGACACGGCCTTCGCCCCCGCCCGCAACGCCATCACCGGCGCGGCCGTTGAGGAGATCCTCGGCGTCAAGGGGACGGCCAACAACGGCATGTTCAAGGTCGTGATCGGGCGCGAGACGAAGATGCCCTGCGGCTGCGCGATGACCAAGGAGATGGGCGTGAACACCTGGGCGGCGTTCGCCGGCACGGATGACGACGCGGTCGTGGACGGCGACTTCGCGGTGTTGGAGGACGAGCTGCAACCCGTGCTCAAGAGCCTTCGTGCCGAGGGGATCAACATAGTCGCCATCCACCATCACATGACGCACGAGGAGCCGCGCATCCTGTTTCTGCACTACTGGGGCCGCGGTCCGGCGGCCGCGCTGGCCCGCAGCCTGCGCCGAACCCTCGAGGCCCAGAAGGACGTGCCATGAAATGGATCACCCGCGAAAATGTGAAAGTGGACCGCGTGGCTTGCCCGTGGCTCATCCGCCGGTTCATCGACCCACAGGCCGAATTCGTGTTCGTGCCGGCGGACCAGGTGGAGACAAAGGCGCGCGAATTGGGCGCGACGCCCTTCGACATCGACGGCTGCGAGCTTGGCCATCATGGCGAAGACGTCTCCTTCGACTCCTTCCTGAAAATATACGATCTCACCGATCCCGCGCTCAGCTTGCTCGCCGGGATTGTCCGGGCCGCTGATTCGCATCCGTCCGATCCGCACCCGGCGGGCGAAGGCCTGCGCTGGGTAGCGTTCGGCTTCAGCGCGCTCGGGCTGTCCGATCATGAAATCCTGGACCGCGAGTTCATCGTTTACGACGCGCTCCTGGCCGAGTGCCGCCGTCGCCTCACCCATGCCCGACCCTGATTCCGCCATGCTCGAACGACTCCTCCGTTTCTCCATCCGGCACCGCTGGCTCGTGCTGGTGCTCACGCTCGGCGCCGCCGCGATTGGCGCGTGGAACTTCCTGCGCCTGCCCATCGACGCCGTGCCCGACATCACCAACGTCCAGGTGCAGGTCAACACCGAGGCGCCCGGCTACTCCCCGCTCGAAGCCGAGCAACGCATCACCTACCTCGTCGAGACGGCGATGGCCGGCCTGCCGTCGCTCGACTACACCCGCTCGCTCTCCCGCTACGGCCTCTCGCAGGTCACCGTCGTGTTCAAGGACGGCACCGACATCTACTTCGCCCGCCAGCTCGTCAACGAGCGCCTCCAGGAGGTGAAGTCACAGCTCCCGCCCGGCATCGACCCGACGATGGGTCCCATCGCCACCGGGCTGGGCGAGATCTTCATGTTCACCGTCGAATCGGAACCCGGCGCGCGCAAGCCCGACGGCTCCGCGTGGAACCCGACCGACCTGCGCGAGGTGCAGGACTGGATCGTCCGCCCCCAGCTCCGCAACCTCAAGGGCGTCACCGAGGTCAACACCATCGGTGGTTTCGTGAAGCAGTATCACGTCACTCCCCGGCCCGACCGCCTGCTCGCCCACGGCCTCGGCCTGCGCGACGTGATGGAGGCGCTCGCCCGCAACAACGACAACACCGGGGCCGGTTACATCGAGCGCCACGGCGAGCAATACCTCGTCCGCGTGCCCGGCCAGGTGCAGAGTCTCGACGACATCCGCGCCATCGTCGTCGCCCGGCCCGACGGCCATCCGGTCCGCATCGGCGACGTGGCCGGCGTCAGTCTCGGCGGCGAGCTGCGCACCGGCGCCGCCACCGAGAACGGCCGCGAGGTCGTGCTCGGCACGGTGTTCATGCTCGTCGGCGAGAATTCGCGCGAGGTGTCGCGCCGCGTCGCCGCCCGGCTCGCCGAGGTCAACCGCACCCTGCCCGAGGGCGTCACGACCAACACCGTCTATGACCGCACCGCGCTGGTGGATCGCACCATCGCGACCGTGCGGACCAACCTGCTGGAAGGCGCGCTGCTCGTCGTCATCGTGCTCTTCGCCTTGTTGGGCAACATCCGCGCGGCGCTCATCACCGCCGCGGTCATCCCGCTGGCGATGCTCCTGACCGCCACCGGCATGGTCGCGAACCGCGTCTCCGGCAACCTCATGAGCCTCGGCGCGCTCGACTTCGGGCTCATCGTGGACGGCGCCGTCATCATCATCGAGAACTGCCTGCGCCGCTTCGGCGCCGAGCAGCACCGGCTGGGCCGGTTGCTGGCGCGCGAGGAGCGGTTCGAACTCGCCGCCCGGGCCACGGCCGAAGTCGTCCGCCCGTCCATCTTCGGCGTGTTCATCATCACGGTGGTCTATGTGCCCATCTTCGCCCTCACGGGCATCGAGGGGAAGATGTTCCACCCGATGGCGTTCACCGTCGTCTGCGCGCTGCTCGGAGCGCTCGTGCTCTCCATCACGTTCGTGCCCGCGGCGGTGGCCACCTTCGTGACCGGCCGGGTCGCGGAGAAGGAGAATCCCATCGTGCGCGGCATTTCTCGCGCTTACCTGCCGTCGCTGCGCGCCGCGGTGGCCGCGCGTGTGCCGGTCGCGGCCGCCGCCCTCGTGCTCGTGCTGCTCACGGCGCTCGCCGCGCAGCGGCTCGGCAGCGAGTTCCTCCCCAGCCTCGACGAGGGCGATGTCGCCCTGCACGCGCTGCGCATCCCCGGGACCAGCCTCACCCAGGCCGTCGGCATGCAGGAGGAGCTGGAGTCTCGCCTGCGGCAGTTCCCCGAGGTGGAGCGGGTGTTCGCCAAGCTCGGCACCGCCGAGGTCGCCACCGACCCGATGCCGCCGAGCGTGGCCGACACGTTCGTGATGATGAAACCGCGCGCGCAATGGCCCGATCCGCGCAAATCCAAGGCCGCGCTCGTCGCCGAGCTGGAGGCGGCGGTGCGCGAGATCCCGGGCAACAACTACGAGTTCACCCAGCCCATCCAGATGCGCTTCAACGAGCTCATCTCCGGCGTGCGCACCGACGTGGCGGTGAAGGTCTTCGGCGACGACCTCGATTCGCTGCTCTCCCTCGGCCAGGAGGTCGAGGCCGTGCTGCGGACCATCCCCGGCGCCGCCGACGTGAAGGTCGAGCAGGTCACGGGACTGCCGTTGCTGACGGTGCAGCTCGACCGCGAGGCGCTCGCGCGCTACGGGCTCGCCAGCGCGGAGGTGCAGGAAATCGTCTCCACCGCGCTCGGCGGCACGACCGTCGGCCGGGTCTTCGAGGGCGACCGGCGTTTCGACCTCGTCGTCCGCCTCCCGGAGGAACTGCGCACCGACATCGCCGCGCTCGGCGACCTGCCGGTGCCGGTGCAACCGCTCGATGCCCACGCTGCCCGGGTGCTTCCCGCCGCCTACCGCCCGGTGGAGGCGGATGCCGGCGTCGCGCTGCCGGCCTTCGTGCCGCTGCGCGAGGTCGCGCGCCTCGAGATCGCGCCGGGGCCGAACCAGATCAGCCGCGAGAACGGCAAGCGCCGCGCCGTCGTCACGGCCAACGTCCGCGGACGCGACCTCGGCTCGTTCGTGGCCGAGGCGCAGGAGCGGGTGCGCGCGGGCGTCAACCTGCCGGCGGGTTGTTGGATCGAATACGGCGGCACGTTCGAGCAGCTCCAGTCGGCCGGCCGCCGGCTCGCGATCGTGGTGCCGGTCGCGCTGCTGCTCATCTTCGGGCTGCTCTACCTGACCTTCGACAGCGCCCGCGATGCCTCGCTCGTCTTCACCGGCGTGCCGCTCGCCCTCACCGGCGGCGTGGCCGCGTTGTGGTTGCGCGGGCTGCCGCTGTCCATCTCGGCCGGGGTCGGCTTCATCGCGCTCTCCGGCGTCGCCGTGCTCAACGGCCTGGTGATGATCGCCTGCATCCGCGGTCTGCGCGTCGCGGGCCGGCCGCTGGCCGAAGCGGTCGAGGAAGGCTGCCTGCTCCGCCTGCGGCCGGTGCTCATGACCGCGCTGGTTGCGGCGCTCGGCTTCGTGCCCATGGCCCTGTCCACCGGCGCCGGGGCCGAGGTGCAACGCCCGCTCGCCACGGTCGTCATCGGGGGCATCGTCAGCTCGACGCTGCTCACGCTGGTCGTGCTGCCCGCGCTCTATCGCATCTTCAATCGCGACAGGTAAATGCGCAATGCATGACCGGACTCCGGCAATTTCCGCCCGGGAATAGGGATTGCACGGAAGGCTCCCACCAGTAGCTTGTCACCCGTATGAATCGTTTCGCCTGGCTCCTCATCCTCCTCTGGGGCACTGCGCTCGCGCAGATGCCGGCGGTGGAGCCGTTGGTGCCGGCGAGACACGGGTGCGATTGCTGCGACTGCGGCAACACCTGCGGGATGCCGGAATGCGTGGCCCTCCCGGCCGTGCCCGCCTCGCCGGCCGCGCTCGAACGCGCGCAGTCCGCCGCCCGGCCCGAGCTGCGCCGCGAGGCGAAGGCGACGGCCGGGCTGGTCGCGAAGTTTTTCGAAAAGTTCGAGGCCCCGGCCGCCCTGCCGGAGCCTCCGCCCGTGGCGACCGCTGAGTCGCCCCCTGCCGGTGTTCCCCTGTTCAAGGAACACTGCGCGTTCCTGATCTGAGGACAGGTCCCGTGTGCGCGCCCGCGCGGCGCGACACCCCCGAATTGGTCCGCCCGGTCGTGTAAGACCGCGGCGTCTCGTCCGTCCGCCAACCTTGACCGTGTCCTCCCATGAAAAAGCTCCTTTTCCCCGCAATCTTCGTCCTCCTCGCTGCCGGCCTCGGCTTCTACCTCGGCCGCTCGCCCGGCTCCGCACACGACGGCCATGACCACGCCGCCGGCCCGGCCGCCGCCGCGGTTTACCAGTGCCCGATGCACCCGTGGATCAAGTCGGACAAACCCGACGCCAAATGCACCATCTGCGGCATGGCGCTCGTCGCCGCCTCGGGCGGCGGCGGCGGTTCGGAGGCCGTCGACCCGAACCTCGTCACCCTCACCGCCGCGCAGGCCGCCGTGACCGGCGTGAAGACCGCCCCCGTCCGCCGCGGCCCGCTGGAGCGCACGCTGCGCGTCAACGGCGTCATCGACGACGACGAGACGCGCCACCGCATCCTGACCGCCCGCGTGCCCGGCCGCGTCGAGAAGCTGCACGTCAATTACGTCGGCGCCGAGGTGCGCGCGGGCGAGCCGCTCGCCGTCATCTACAGCCCCGAGATGTTCACCGCCCAGCGCACCTACGTGGAACGCCTGCGCGCCGGCGAGACGGCCTTCACGCTCTCGGAGCGCTCCGCCGCCCGCGAGCACCTGCTCGAGCTGGGGCTCACCGAGGAGGAAGTCCGCATCCTCGAGGGCACCCGCCAGCCGACCGCCATGGTCAACATCCGCGCGCCGATGGCCGGCACGGTCGTCGCCCGCAACGTCTACGAAGGCCAGGAGATCAACAGGGACGACAAGGACGACGGCACCCGGCTCTTCGAAATCGGCGACTTCTCGCGGATGTGGTTCATGTTCGACGCCTACGAGCCGGACCTCGCCTGGCTCCGGACCGGCCAGACCGTCGAAATCTCCCTGTCCTCGCTGCCCGGCCAGGTGCTCACCGCCCCGATCGTGTTCATCGACCCGAACCTCAACGAGATGACCCGCACGGCCCGCGTGCGTGTGGTCGTCGAGAACACCGAGCGCCGGCTCCTCCACCGCCAGACCGCGCAGGCCGTCGTGCGGCTCGACGCCCCAGAGGCGCTGCTGGTGCCGCGCACCGCCGTGCTCCAGCACAGTGGCAAGCCCGTCGTGTTCGTGGACCGCGGCGCCCACGCCTACGCCGCGCGCGAAATCCGGCTCGGCCGCCGCGGAGACACCGACTTCGAGGTGCTCGCCGGTCTGAACGAGGGAGACCAGGTGGTCACCGAGGGCGCGCTGATCCTCGACGGCCAGGCGCAGCTCGCGCACGCCGCGGTGGGCGGCGACGGTCACGACCACGGCGCGCCGGCCCCGGTCATGGTCTCGGTCGAAACGCCAAAGCACGACGATGCCGCCTACGCGCTCCTCAAGACCCTCGCCTTCGCCGCGGCCGACGCCGCCGAGGCGCTCGCCGCCGACAATCTCGACGGTTACCGCAAGGTCCACCCCGCGCTCAACGCCGCCTACGAGGCCTACCTTGCCGGTTTCTCCGCCGCCGCGCGCGGCCCGCTCGCCGGGTTCAAGGGCTCGCTCAAGAACGCTCCGGACCTCGCGGCCGCCCGCCGCGCCTTCGAGCCCTTCAGCACCGCCGTGGCCGACGTGGCGCGCGCGGAGCATGTCCACCATCGCGAGGGACTCGCCATCTACCAGTGCCCGATGACCCCCGTCCTGGGCACCGGCCGCTGGCTCTCCCGGGCGAAACAGCTCCGCAATCCCTTCTTCGGCTCCGCCATGCTCGAGTGCGGCGACGAGGTGAACTGAATTGTCACCTAATAGGTGACAAAACCACGGACCCATTTCTGACATGATCAACCGCATCATCACCTGGTCGCTGCACAACCGGTTCCTCGTCCTCGCGGGGTTCCTCGGGCTGTGCGCCTGGGGCCTCGTCGCGCTCCAGCGCGTGCCCATCGACGCCATCCCCGACCTGTCCGAGAACCAGGTCATCGTCTACGCCGACTGGCCGGGCCGCAGTCCGCAGGAGGTCGAGGACCAGATCACCTATCCGCTCAGCGTCTCGCTCCAGGGTCTCGCCGGCGTGAAGAGCGTCCGCGCGACCTCCATGTTCGGCTTCTCGTTCCTCACCGTCATCTTCAAGGACAAGGTGGACACCTACTTCGCGCGCACGCGCGTATTGGAACGGCTCAACTCCCTCGGCGACCTCCTGCCCGACTCCGTCGTCGCCCGGCTCGGGCCCGACGCCACCGGCCTCGGCTGGATCTACCAGTATTACCTCAAGGACGAATCCGGCGCGCAGGACCTCGGCTCGCTCCGCACCTTGCAGGACACGTTCGTCCGCTACCAGCTCGCCGGCGTGCCCGGCGTGGCGGAGGTCGCCAGCCTCGGCGGCTTCGTCCGCCAGTGGCAGATCGAGGTCTCCGCCCTCAAGCTCCGCCAATACGACGTGATGCTCGGCGAGGTGATGGACGCCGTCGCCGCCGGCAACCTCAACGTCGGCGGGCGCACCATCGAGGAGAACGGCGCCGAATACGTCGTGCGCGGCGTCGGCCTCGTGCAGACCGCCGCCGACCTCGAATCCATCGTGGTCAAGCCGGGCAACGGCACGCCGCTTCATCTGCGCGATATCGCCACCGTGCGGCTCGGCGGGGATTTCCGCCGCGGCACGCTCGACGTGGACGGCCGCGAGGTCGTCGGCGGCATCGTCGTCATGCGCTACGGCGAAAACGCCTGGCAGGTCATCCAGGACGTGAAGGCCCGGCTCGCCGGCCTCAAGCACGGCCTGCCCGCCGGCGTGACGGTCGAGTCCTTCTACGACCGCAGCGACCTCATCGAGCGCGCCATCAACACGCTCAAGCACGCGCTCACCGAGGAGATCATCCTCGTGACGCTCGCGCACATCCTGTTCCTCTTCCACTTCCGCAGCATCCTCATCGTCACGCTGCCGCTGCCGGCCTCCATCCTCGTCTCGTTCATCCTGATGGACCGGCTCGGCATCCCGTCGCACATCATGTCGCTCACCGGCATCGCCATCTCCATCGGCGTGCTGGTGGACGCCGGCATCGTGATGACCGAGAATGTCATCCGCCATTGCGAGCGGGCGCTGGAAGAGAAAGGTAGGGCGCGACCGCCGGGCGAGCCGCAAGGATCATCGACCGACGGCGGGCCCAGCGGTCCCGCCCTGCCCCCGCCCGAACTCACTCCCAAGGAAATCTTCCATCTCACGCTCGAAGCCGCGCACCAGGTCGGCCGGCCGATGTTCTTCTCGATGATGATCATCATCCTCGCCTTCGTGCCGGTGTTCCTGCTCGGCGGCCAGGCGGGCAAGCTCTTCCACCCGCTCGCCTACGCCAAGACCTTCGCGCTCATCGGCGCCGTGCTGCTGGCCATCACCGCCGTGCCGGTGTTCTGCACGCTGCTCGTGCGCGGACCCTTCAAGCCGGAGAGCGAGAACTGGCTGATGAAATATCTCCTGCGGCTCTACGATCCCGTGCTCGACTGGGCCCTGGCGCACCGCAAGACGATCCTCGGCCTCGCGGGCGCATTGCTGGCCTTTTGCCTTGTCCTCGCTATCGGACTGCCCCGCCCGGTTTCGTCATTCGTCACCCGTCATTCGTCATTACCCGAGCGTCTGACGCGGGGGTTCGGCTCGGAGTTCATGCCCACGCTCGAGGAGGGCTCGCTCCTCTTCATGCCCGTGTTGCTGCCCGCCACCTCGCTCACCGAGGTGAAGCGCATCATGGCCTGGCAGGACCGCGTCATGAGCGAACACCCGGCCGTCGCCTCCGTCGCCGGCAAGCTCGGCCGGGCCGAGACCGCCACCGACCCCGCCCCGGTCGAGATGATCGAGGCCACCATCATGCTCAAGCCCGAGAGCGAGTGGCCCGCCGGCACGACCAAGGCCTCCATCATCGCCGACCTCTCCGCGAAACTCATGAACGTGCCCGGCTACGTGCCTGGTTTCCTTCAGCCCATCGAGAACCGCATCCTAATGACGAGCACCGGCATCCGCGCGCAGGTCGGGGTGAAGATCTTCGGCGACGACCTCGACGCGCTCCAGCGCAAGGCCTTCGAGGTCGAGCGCATCGTCAACCAGGTCCAGGGCGCCACGGGCGTCGCGCCTTCGCGCGTGCAGGGCAAACCCTACCTCGAGATCTCCGTGCGCCGCGAAGACCTCGCCCGCTACGGGCTGAGCGTCCGGCAGGTCTATGAATACGTCGAGGCCGGCCTCGGCGGCGCCACCGTCGGCACCACCCTCAACGGCCGTGAACGCCGCCCCTTGCAGGTCCGGCTCGAACAGGCCGACCGCGGCGACATCGAGAAGCTCGGCGAACTGCTCCTCTCCACACCCTCCGGCGCCATGATCCAGCTTCGGCAGGTGGCCGATCTCCGGCGCGTCGTCGGCCCCAACGAGATCCAGAGCGAGAACGGCCGGCTCCGCGTCTTCGTGCAGGCCAACGTGGCCGATCGCGACCTCGGCGGCTTTGTCGCCGAGATCAAGGAGCGCATCGAACGCGACGTGCAGCTCGACCCCGGCATGACGGTGGACTACGCCGGACAATACGAACAGCAGCTCCAGACCAACCGCACGCTGCTCTATGTGTTCCCGAGTATCATCCTGCTGATCTTCATCCTGCTCGTCATGACCTTCAAGTCCGTGGCCGAAGCCGCGCACGTCATCCTTGCCGTGCCGTTCGCCCTGACCGGCGGTGTCCTGCTGCAGGCGTGGCTGGGCTACAACTTCAGCACCGCCGTCTGGGTCGGCTACATCGCCCTCTTCGGCACCGCCATCCAGACCGGCGTCGTCATGGTCGTGTATCTGGAGGAGTCGGTGAAGAAGGCGCAACTTGCTGTAGCCGGGCTCGGTGAGCCCGGCCCGGGGTCAGCGACCCCGGCTACATTGACCCGAGGCCAGCTCCTCGCCGCCATCAAGGAAGGCGCCCGGCTGCGCCTGCGCCCGAAGGTCATGACCGTCGCCACCACCGTGGCCTCGCTCACGCCGATCTTCTGGCTCGACCGCACCGGCGTCGAGGTGATGCGTCCGCTCGCCGCCCCCGTCGTCGGCGGCATGGTCTCCAGCCTCCTCCACATCCTCGTCGTCACCCCGGTCATCTTCGCCTGGCTGCGCGAACGCGAAACCACCGGCTGATCGTCCCGCTCAACTTCCCATGAAACCCAAAATCCACCACATGCTCCGCATCGCACTCGCGTTGACTGGCTGTCTCGCCGTCAACGCCCTCCAAGCCCACGGCGGCAAGGAGCACGCCAAAAAGAAGGAGTCCGCTCCTTCTTCTGAATGGCTCGCCTAGGCCAAGGCCGAATACCCACTCGGCCATTGCGTGGTCTCCGAGGAGAAATTCGATCACGACGAAACCATCGAATACGTCCACAAGGAGAAGGGCCAGCCCGACCGCCTCGTCCGCTTCTGCTGCGATTCCTGCATCGAGGATCTCGCCGCAGAACCCGCGAAACACTTCCGCAAGCTCGACGAAGCCGCCAAGGCCAAGCCCGGCGAATCGAAACATCATCACTGATCCAGACCTTTCCCGCCCACGCCGCACGCCACCGCGCCGGGTGGCATTCCAACCCGATCGAATCATGAAAACCAAACTCATGCTGATCCTCGCGGGGCTCGCCCTGGGCGCCGCTGTGCCGGCATTCGCCGGTCCGCCGTCCAAGCAGTTCTACGACACCCTCCGCCGCGAAGCGCAGTTCAGCCAGCTCAAGCCCGGCGAGCGCATCGTCTATGTCTGCAAGCAGTGCGAAGCCGTCACTGAAACGACGGTCGAATCCGCCGCCCAGGCGATGGAACATTGCAAGGCAGGCGCCACTGCCACCTGCCCGGCCTGCCACGCCAAAACCCGCGTCGTGCTCAAGGGCATGCCGAAGAGCCCGGATCCGCAACGCGTGATCGTCTACACCAACGACAAGGGCGAGGCATGCATGTTCATCGCCAAGGTCGTGTCGAACAAGTGACCGCTCGCAACCGATGGACGGCCTTCGGGCCGTCCATCCCCGCACCCGCCGGCTTCACGTCCGGTTTGCCGACGCCCGCAACTAGCCTGCCATGAAAACCAGCCTGCTATCGCTTCTTCTGCCCGGCTTGGCCGCGGCGGGTTTTGGGCTGGAGACTGGCGTGGGGCCGCCCCGCCACTTTCGCGCCGCCTCCGCCCCATCGGCCAGACCCGCCCCCGCCTCCGACTGGGAATGCGGCATGTGCCGCATCATCGACCTCACCCGGCCCGTGCCTTGGAGCAAATACCCGGCCCACCGGCTCAAGGTGGGCAAAAAGATGGTCTGCGACGCGTGCAGCCGCGTCCTCATAATGCAGCGGGGCGTGGTCAAAGGCGGGATCGCCCATACCTGCTCTATTTTCTTTGGCAATCCGCCCGAATGCTGCCTCGCCTTTCTAGGCGCTCCCGCTCCGGCAAAAAACGCTGGGGATGAAAGCGGGGCCGCGGGGCAACGCCAGCCGCCACCGTAGCGCCTGTTTGGGACAAGCCGGACTTTACGCGGTGGAGAATCCCGGCATCCTGTCCCCATGTCCCGCCGCGCCGACCGGCTCGCGAATATCCCTTGACCTTGGAGTCGCCTCCAAGGTGTAGGGTGACGGGCGATGAATCCTGTCCGACGGAACAAGCCTGAAGACGAAACCGGCCGGTTGGCCGCAGTTCCCGGTCCGGCCCGATCCTCTTTCACCGCCGCGATCTCGTTGCTGGCCGCCGGGCTCGGCCTGCTCTGTCCGCTGTGCATCCCGGCCCTGGCGGCCTTGCTCGTTTCGCTCGGAGCCGGCGCAGCCGCCGTGGAGCGCTTTGTGCATCCGCTCCTGGCGGCTTTGCTCCTGGCGTCGATCGCCATGCTGGCCTGGTCGGCATGGCGGCACGGGCGGTGGTGGGTCGTCGTGACGGGCGCCGTCGGGGCGGTTCTGATCTACACCGGGCGCTACGTCTGGCTGGAAAGCCTTGCGTTGAATCAAGCGGTTCTCTGGACGGGGGCGGGCGTGCTTGTGGGCTCTTCGATCCTGAACTGCGGATTCCGCGGCGCGTGCCGGCGCTGTGCGGCGCCGGTTTCCCGCGAGCCTGGATCCGGCGGCAACGGAGGAGAATCATGAACCGGCGCGCCTCCCGGGTTTGCCACGCGAGCGGCATGAGCGCCCGCCTTTGGATCATCGGTCTGCTCCCGGTTTGCGCTGCCGCCGAGGGACACGGGCCGGCTTTCGGCCTTGCCACGCCGACGCTCGGCCGGGGTCAGTGGAGCAGCGACACGCTGGTGATGGCGCTTGGCACCGATGCCGGCACGAGCCTCATGACCCGCGAATGGGTCGGCTACGGCCTGACCGAGGATCTGCAGGCCACGTTGAGCTTTCCATTGTCGTCCACCATCGACCGTCAGATGCATCCGCCGCGCACGCGCTTTGGCGCGATGATGGGCGCGTTCGGCGACGTGGAAGCCTCGCTGTTGTGGCGATTCCAGCGCGTGGCGCCGGATGTCGGCGCGCGCCTCGAAAGCACGCTGATGGTGGGTGGCTCGATACCCACGGAACTCCGCCGCCGGGGAGTGCGCGTGGGGCCGGGGGTCAATGTCGCCGCAGTCACCGGTTATGCGTCGCGGACGGTCTACGGCTGGGTCGGGGCCGGCTGGCAACGCTACGCGGAGCGTGATGGCGACCGGCTCGGCGACCTGCCGTATGTCAGTGCCGTTTTCGGATGGCGGCCACCGCTCTTCCAGCACGACTATCCCAGGCCCGACTGGCGGGTCTTTGCGGAGTCCATCGCCGAGTTTCCCCGGGCGGATCGGCGCGGGGGGATCACGCGGCCTGACGACGGCGGCACGCGCATCCTTCTCGGTCCTTCCTTGCTCGGACTCTACGGGCAATGGGGGGTCGAGGCCGGCGTGCTGTTCCCCGTCCGGCAGGAAATGCGCGGAACGCAGCCGGAGGAACGGTTTCGCGCCAAGGCTGTGTTCACCTGGTGGTTTTGACTCGAAAGGAGAAATCTATATGAAAAACAAACCCGTTCATTTTCACCCGCGGTTCCCGCTCCTGATCGTCCTCATGCTCCTTTTCGGCGCCGCCGGCAGCCCCGCCGCGCTCCTGGAGGTGGAGCAGGTCATCTGGGGCATGGATTGCGCGCCCTGCGCCTACGGGATGCAGCGCGGCCTCGAGAAGCTGCCGGGCGTCGAGAAGGTCACGGTCAGCCTGAACCGGGGCAACGCCACCCTGATGCTGGCCCGCGGCAACAAACTCAGCCTCTCTGCCATCCGCCGCGTCGTCAACGAGGGCGGTTTCACATCGAAGGAGGCCACGGTCCTTGTCGAGGGGACGCTCCATGCTGGCGGCGGCCACCTCCGGCTCCGGACTGAAGGAGCCGACTACGCCCTCACGCCTCCCGCGGCCGATCCCGTCGCGTGGAACAAGTTGCGACAGACAGAAACCGGTGCGAAATTGACGATCCGCGGCCGGCTGCCCGCGGACAGCGCCAACGAAATCACCGTCGAAGATGTCGCACCCTGAAACCACGCGCAACGGCACGACTGCAACGGCGAGGCGCCGCCTCTTCATCGGGCAGCTCGCCAAGGAGAGCGCCGTGGCGCCCGATACCGTGCGCTACTACGAGAGCATCGGCCTGCTGCCGACGCCGGAGCGTGGCGCCAACGGTTACCGGACGTATGGCCCGGAGACGGTCGCGCTCGTTCGATTTATCCGCAAGGCCCAAGCCATCGGTTTCTCGCTGGCAGATGTCCGGCGCATCATCCGCGTCCGCGGTTCGGGCCGTGCGCCGTGCGATGATGTCATCAAGCTCGCTCGGCGCCAGTTGCGAGCCGTCGAAGATCAGCTCAAGGAGCTTGCAGCCATCCGCCGGCTCCTGAGAGGTTGTCTTCGTGCCTGGCGGCAAAACGCCGACCCGACTGCTTGCGCCAGTTCATTGTTCTGCGACCTCATCGAACAGGCCGGATCGGTCCCGCCGCGCCCCGCGCCGCAGCGTCCTGCTTTTTCCGTTCGTCCCGGGCGCAATCGCAAGCCGCCTTCATCCTCCATCCCGTCATCACGATGAAGCGGCATGAGCAGCGCGGTGGCCATTCGACGGACATGATCCTGTCTTCGACCCTCACCTGCCCGGTTTGCGGTTTTGACAAGGAGGAGGAAATGCCGACTGACTCGTGCCGGTTCTTCTACCAATGCACCGCGTGCAAGGCGCTGCTCAGACCGATCGCGGGCGATTGCTGCATATTCTGCTCTTACGGCACCGTTCCCTGCCCGCCAGTGCAGTCGAGAGGGTCGTGACCGCTCGGCACACTTACGGTGACCGGCAGGCGATCCGGCCGGTGCTGTTGCGGGCCGACACAACGCCTTTACCTGTGCATCATTCCATGCACTTTGCAGCCATGTCCCGCCGCGCCGACCGGCTCGCCACCGAGCTGAACTCCCACCGGAGCGCCTTCAAGGCGTTCCTCGCGGCGCGCGTGGGCAGCGCGGAGGAGGCGGAGGACATCCTTCAGAACGGCCTGCTCAAGGCCCTGCAGCGCGCCGACGAGCTGCACGACGACACCAAGCTCACCGCCTGGTTCTACCAGCTTCTCCGCAATGCGGTCGTGGATCACTACCGCAGCCGCGGCTCCGCCCGGCGCCGGCACGACACCCTCGGCGCGACCATGGCCGCGCTCGGCGAGGACGTCGCCGTTGCGCCGAAGGGTTGGGAATCGCATCTCTGCACCTGCCTTGCCGGCGTGGTGGACACGCTCAAGCCGCAGCACGCCGAGCTGCTCCGCCGCGTGGACCTGAACGGCGAAGCCGCGCGGGACGCGGCGAAGGCGCTGATGATGACGCCGAACAACGCCAGCGTGACCCTGCACCGCGCCCGCAAGGAACTGCGCGCCAAACTCGAGGATTTCTGCGGCGACTGCGCCGACAGCGCGTGTCTCGATTGCGACTGCGCGGAGCGCGACGGAAAAACGTAAGACTCGGGCGCGAGCTCCGTCTCCGGGATGAAACCCAATCATCCCATGACCAAGCCCTCCACCACCAAACCCATCCCGCCCTGCGGCTGCGAGCGCTGCCTGTGCCGCCGCGGCCCGCGCTGCCGTTGCCACGTTTACCCGCCTCCGGCGGCGCCAAAGGCGACCAGGGACTGCAACGCCCTCCTGGCCCTCGCCCTCTGGGATTACGGCCGGACCCTCCGCCGCCGCAAATCCGTCAACTGAGTCCGCCATGAAACACTCTCATCATAACTCCCATTCCCACCAAGCCGCCCCCGGCCACGCCGCCCCGGCTCCGTCCTCCGGCCACGGGCATCATCGCGGCCACGGCGCCGCGCGCGATGCCGGTCATGTGCCCGCGCCCGACGAGCCCGTCTACATGGGCCTGCCGCACGAGCGCTATCTCCGCCCGAAGCTCTACGTCGCCGCCGCGCTGACCGTCCCCGTGCTCGCCCTCTCGATGGGCGAGATGGTCTGGCCGCGCGCCTTCCACAACTGGCCGGCCGGGCTGAACGGCTGGCTGCAGTTCGCCCTCACCACCCCGGTGTTCCTCTGGGCCGGCGCGCCGTTCCTCCGCCGCTGGTGGAAATCCATCCGCGAGCGCGACCCGAACATGTTCACACTGACGGTCACCGGCACCGGCGCGGCCTGGCTCTACAGCACCGCTGCGCTGCTCTTCGCCCCGTTTTTCCCCGCAGAACTGCGCGGACCGCACGGCGTGCCGCTCTACTTCGAGGCCGCCGCCTTCATCACCACCGTCGTCCTGCTCGGCCAGATCATCGAGCAGCGCGCCCATGCGCGCACCGACGCCGCCATCCGCGCGCTCATGGAGCTGGCGCCCAAGACCGCCCATCGCGTCCGCGCCGATGGCGCCGAGGAGGATGTCCCCGTCGAGGAGATCCAACCCGGCGACCGGCTGCGAGTGCGCCCCGGCGAGAACCTGCCGGTGGACGGCATCCTCACCGGCGGTTCCGCCGAGATCGACGAATCCATGCTCACCGGCGAGCCGCTGCCCGTCAGCAAGGCGAAGGGCGACAAGGTCAGCGCCGGCACGCTCAACACCACCGGCGCCTTCGTCTATCGCGCCGAGCGGGTCGGCTCCGACACGCTGCTCGCCGGGATCGTGAAGCTGGTCGAACAGGCCACCGACAGCGAGGCGCCCATCGCCCGCCTGGCCGACCGAGTCTCGGCCTGGTTCACGCCCGCGGTCCTCGGGCTGGCGGCGGTCACCTTCCTCGGCTGGGGCCTGTTCGCGCCCGACCGCGGCTGGCTCTTCGGCCTGCTCAATGCCGTGGCCGTGCTCATCATCGCCTGCCCGTGCGCCCTCGGCCTCGCCACGCCCGTCTCGCTCGTCACCGGCATCGGTCGCGGCGCGCAGGCCGGCGTGCTGGTCAAAGATGCCGCCGCGCTGGAGGGGCTCACCCACGCCACCACCCTGCTCATCGACAAGACCGGCACCCTCACCGAGGGTCGGCCCACCGTTGTGGCGGTCGAACCGGAGGTGGAGCGCGTTGCCCCCAACGCGCTGCATGGCCCGGAGAAGCGTCTTGAGGGCAAGCCGCTCCACCTTGAGCCCGACGATCTCCTCCGGTTCGCCGCCGCCGCCGAGTCCCCCAGCGAGCATCCCCTGGCCCGCGCCATCGTCGGGGCCGCACAGGAGAAGAAACTTTCATTGCCAGAGGCGACCGATTTCACCGCCACGCCCGGAGTGGGCGTCCGCGCCAAGGTGGAGGATCATATCGTCGAGGTAGGGCGCGTTGTCCCCAACGCGCCGTCCTTCACCAGCGTCCGCGAGCGGCGGATTAAGGATAATCCGCCCTACCCCGCCTCGGCGACTCTCGTCAGTGTCACCATCGACGGAACGCCCGCCGGCCTCATCGCCCTCGCCGACACGATCAAGGCGACGACTCCCTCCGCCATCGCCGAACTCCGCCGCCAGGGACTGCGCGTCTTCATGGTCACCGGCGACCGCGAGGCCAGCGCCCACGCCGTGGCCGGTGAACTCGGCCTCGACGGCTTCCACGCCGGTGTGACCCCCGCCCGCAAGCAGGAGATCGTCCGCGAGCACCAGGCGGCCGGCGAACGCGTCATCTTCGCCGGCGACGGCCTGAACGACGCCCCGGCCCTCGCCGCCGCCGATGTCGGCATCGCCATGGGCACGGGCACGGACGTCGCCATGCACAGCGCCGGGCTCGTGCTGGTGAAGGGCGACCTGCAGGCGCTCGTGCGCGCCGTGCATCTCAGCCGCGCGACGATGCGCAACATCCGGCAGAACCTGTTCTGGGCCTTCGGCTACAACGTCGCCGGCCTGCCGCTGGCCGCGGGCCTGCTCTATCCGTTCGCCGGCTGGCTGCTCAACCCGATGTTCGCCGGCGCCGCCATGAGCCTCAGCTCCATCAGCGTCGTCCTCAACGCCCTCCGCCTCCGCCGCGCGCGGCTGTGAACCGGCGCAAAAGCGCCGCCGCCTCCCGCGGGGCCTGCCGCCGGTTTGTCACGTATTACGTGACTTTCCGAAGGAAACCGCGCCGGAAAATTTGTTACGTAATACGTGACAAGCTCCCGGAGGCCGCAGGCCCGAGATGTCACCTAATCGGTGACATCTTCAGGAAGCGCCGGCGTTTCCTCCACCACAACAGCAGGATGATTGGTGGAACCACAACCAATGTCATGGGCATGAGCTTGAAGACAGGACCCGTGAGACCACCTGCAACCAATCCCATCAAGCCCGCCATGAGCGGCGGTCTCCCTTTGTTTTCAGGGACAGCGGGTTCGCCGAGCCGTCGACCGAGTGCGGCAAGGCTCCACCCGAGCACAAGCAGGATAAACGAAGCAGCCCATGCCATGCGCGCTACCACTGGATTGGCCCGGAGAACTTTTGCAGGTTGAGATGCTTCCCAATGCTCCGCATGGCCGCGCTTGGCAGCTCCGCTGGTCGAGGAAACAAATGCCTTGTCGGACTTCTCGCCTATGAAGCGGTTGTATGTGTCCTGAGCAAAATGAACGCCTATTGCGAACATGAACATGCTAAGACCACCCAGCACATGACCCAGGCTGCGTAGATTGAATCGCCGCTCTTGGACGTCGGTCATTACGATGTAGTCGAACTATGCTATTCACCTGCACTCACTGACCTAAGCTAAGCGGGAAAACGTTAATATGTCAGAAAACAAATGGCTGCATCGGTTTCAAGCCAGCAGTTCCTGATCCGGTCCTTTGCTGTAGTGGCGAACTCCAACCTGAGCCGCGCCAGTAAAAACCAGGTCTGTCCCTCCGAAACACTTGCGCGGATCTCCACTCGGCTGGCTCGGGGATTCTGCCCGATTGGCGCCTGCCATTAGCCTCAGTTACTCCAGCGTCGTCCTCAACGCCCTCCGCCTCCGCCGCGCGCGCCTGTGATACTTCCCCCGCCCTTGCCAATGCGGCGCCGCTACCCAAGAGTTTGTCAATCATTAATTGACAATTTCAATGAGACTTCAAGTGCTTTTCAACAGGCGCCCGAGGACGGGGCGGATGAGATGGTGCAATGCAGCGTTGGCGTAACCGACCCAGGCGACCGGCGTCGTGGTGTCGAGCGGGGCGTCGAGCGGGCGTCCGTCGGGGCGCTCGATGAGGCAGCCCGCCTCCCGCGCGATGAGCGCGGTGCAGATGTCGTAGGGATGACACGCGAGCGCGGACTTCAGCCCGAGCCGCGCGAACGCCTGCGGACGGAGATCGGCGATGAACCGGTCGTGGCCGACCAACAGTTCATACAACTGCCCGCCGGAGGACGGATATTGGTCATCGAACACCGCCCGGCCGCCGGCACCGACCGGTTTCGTCGTCCGGCGCCACAATTCCTCCTCGATCCCGGCCAGCCACGCCTTCCCCTCGGGGAAGAACTTCGCGAACGAGGCGAACCCGTGCTCGACGTTCTTCGCCCGCGACGGTCGCACCGTAAGTTTCGTCCGCCGGCCGGTGCGGAGATCGATCCGCGCCGCGACCACGCCTTTTCCGCGCACCGCACTGAACTGGTCGGCATATCCCGCCTTGCTGGTTGGCAGCTCGGTCATCGCCGCCACGAAGATGTCGGCGAGGTTTGTCTTTGTCCCGCGCTGCGGCGCCAACCCGGCAAGGCTCCACGCGCTGCGTTTGTCATGCATGATGGCCCGGGTGCCGTCGATCGGGTCGAGGATGAGCTTGAACTTCGTATCTGCCACCGGCGTGCCGCGCGGAAAGGTGGTGCCGTCGTCGAGTCCCTCCATCACCAGCTCGACCGGCCAGCCGCGCGGCCAGTTCTTCCGCATCCAGGCCAGCACTGCGTGCTCGCTGACCTTGTCCACCGCATAGATCGTGTCGGCCGCCGTCACGGCCGCGACCTTCGACATCGCACGACCCCGGGCGGTCGGCAGCCGGTCGCGGATGGAGTCCTGCAACCGGCAGAGCAGCCGGCGGGCGCGTTCGGATTGGACAGGCGTCACGTCGGCGAGTTTCCGCCGCGCCCACCCCATGACCAGCCAATTCACCCCGAAGCCCCGGCCTCGCACCTCTTCAATGATGGAACGACCTGCCAGTTCATTGTTACACGTGTAACAATGAACTGGTCGCCACTCCGGGGCGCACTTTTCCGGGAGCACAGGCTTCGCCGGAGCCTCGGGGCGAACTCATCCGGCCTGAAAAGGGTAGATCGAACCGAGTCCCAGCATCCCGGTGAGTTCGTCCAGCGCCCGGCGCGATTCCTCGAGCAGGTGCGGATCGGCGAGATCATGCGCGCCGAGCTTATCGCGATAATGTCTCTTCACCCAGGCGGTCAGACGGCGATGAAGCGTCTCATCGAACAACACCCCGGGGGCGATCGCGGCCAGCTCGGCCTTGGTCAGCACGACCCGCAACCGCAGGCAGGCCGGGCCGCCGCCGTTGCGCATGGAATGACGAAGATCCGTGAAATGCAGCTGCCGGACCGGCGAGGCTCCGTCCTCGACCAGTTCGCGGAGCCAGTCGCGCACTCGCGGCTCCTCCGCGCATTCGGAAGGCGCGATGAGCGCCATCTTGCCGGGCGCGACGCTGACCAGCTGGCTGTTGAAGAGATAGGACTGCACGGCGGTGCGCAGCGGGACGCGGCGCGCGGGCACGCGCAGTGCCATGAACTCTCTTCCGGGATGCAGCTGGATAAACTGCCGGCGCACTGACGCCACAACGCCTTCCGTGTCTTCGAACGCCCGCTCGTGATACAGGAGCACGTTCCCATTGCCGACCGAGATGACGTCGTTGTGGAACACGCCCGCGTCGATCGCCGGCGGCGACTGCCCGGCAAAGATCACCTGCTCATCCGCGAGAAGATGCCGGCGGGCCACCGCCGCGGACGCCTCCAGGCTCTGCCGGGCGGCAAACTTGCGCGGACCGGCCGACTTGCCCTCCGGGCCGAGCGCCGCGCCGCCGTGGACGAAAAAATGCAGCCCGCGGTCCCCGTGCTCCGGCGCGAAGCGCGTGTGGTTGGCCGCACCCTCGTCGCCCATCGCCGGGCCGGCGGGCAGCGGGTCGTGGACGACGAACCGGCGCCGGTCGCGGAAGATGGCGCGCAAGGTCCGCGCCGTCTGCGGCGGCTCGATGGAGCGGTGGAGCTTGGAGGTCAGGTTGGCCGGGGTGAAATGAACCCGGCCGTCCACGGAATCGGCGGACGGGGCCACGGTCGCCGCATTGGCCACCCACATGGCCGAGGCGGACGAGCACGCCGCCAGCAGCGCCGGCGCACGCTGCGCGGTCGTGGCGAGGATCTCCGCATCGGAACCGGTGAAGCCGAGTTCGCGAAGCGCGGGGATGAACGGACGCTCGTGCGGCGGCAGGATGGCCTGCGGCAGGCCGAGATCGGCCAGCAGCTTCATCTTGGCCAACCCTTGCAACGCCGCGGCCCGCGGATTGGAGACGGCGCCGCCGTGCCTCATCGAGGCGATGTTGCCGTGCGAGAGCCCGGCGTAGTTGTGCGTCGGGCCGACCAGCCCGTCGAAGTTGACCTCGAAGGCGTTCATCATTCGGTGGAATCCAGCCCCGGCGGCAGGCTGGCCGGCAGCTTGAGCTGCGGCACTTCGATCGAGGCAACCGGATAGGAACAATAATCCGCAGCCAAGTATGCGCTCGGCCGGTGGTTGCCGCTGCGGCCGATGCCGCCGAACGACGCTCCGCTGCTGGCGCCGGTGAGCTGCTGGTTCCAGTTGATGATGCCCGCACGCACGGTCTGGCGGAATTGCCCGTAGAGCGCGGCATCGTCGGAGATCAGCCCCGCCGCCAGCCCGAAGGAAGTGTGGTTCGCCTCCACCATCGCCGTCGCGAAATCCGGCACGCGGATGAGCTGCAGCAGCGGTCCGAACAATTCCTCGTCGGCCCGCTCCCTGACCGCCGTGACATCGAGCAGCGCCGGCGAGACCAGTCCCGTGCCCGGGCGCAGGTGACGCATCTCCACCAGGGCGCGGGCGCCACGCTCCAGCAACTCTTTCTGCGCAACGAGCAGACGCTCCGCGGCCGATATCGTGCTCACCGGGCCCATGAAGGGCTCCGGCCGGTCGGTGCTCGGTCCGACGCGGATGCGGCGGATCGCATTCACGAGCATCCCAACAAATTTGTCTCCCTGCGCGCTCGTCGGCACGATGAGCCGGCGAGCGCAGGTGCAGCGCTGGCCGGCGGTCAGATAAGCCGACTGCACGGTCAGCAGCGCGGCGGCCTCGAGGTCGGCCGCGGCGTGAACGACCAGCGGATTGTTGCCGCCCATCTCCAGCGCGAGAATCTTCTCCGGCGTCCGGGCGAACTGTTCGGCCAAGGCGGCCCCGGTGCGAGCACTGCCGGTGAAGAAGAGTCCGTTGATGCCGGCGTGGGTCGCGAGCGCGGCGCCGGTGTCGCGTCCGCCCTGCACGATGTTGAGCACGCCCGCGGGCAGCCCGGCGGCGGCCCAGATCTCCGCCGTCAACTCCGCCACGGCGGGAGTCAGCTCGCTGGGCTTGAACACGACGGTATTGCCCGCGAGCAGCGCGGGGACGATGTGGCCGTTGGGCAAATGACCGGGAAAATTGAAGGGCCCGAGCACGGCCACGACCCCGTGCGGCCGGAACCGGGTCACGCCGAGCGGATTGGCGAGGTCGGCGCAGCGCTTCGCATGCGCATCGATGGAAATCTCCACCTTGCCGATCATGGACTGCACCTCGGTAAGCGCCTCCCAGTCCGGTTTGCCGGCCTCGCGGGAGATGGAGGCGGCCAGCTCGGCCTTGCGGCGCTCCAATTCCTTCGCAAAGGCCCGCGCCAGCTCCGCGCGTTCCGCCGGCGGACGGCCCGACCATGAGGAGAATGCCGCGCGTGCCGAAGCCACGGCGCGATCCACCGCCGCCGCATCCGCCGCCGGACCGGTCCACACGGTTTCACCCGTGGCGGGGTGGATGGAAGAGAAAGTGCTCATCTCGGCGGCGTCCAGGTCAGTTTCTCGCCGGCTTCCAGATTCAGGGCCTCGGCACAGGCGCGGGAGAGCGACACCTGCCCGTCGGGATGCTCGACCACGCCGCCGGTGCAGGCGCGGAAATCCAGCGCGCCGTTGGACAGGAGCATGGCGGGGGCTGCGGCCGGCACGCTCGCCGCGGCGCTGCGGATCCGCGCGGTCCGGGCGGCGCGGATCGCGCGCACCTCGGACACCCTGGCCCGCACGAGCGGACCGGCGTCGAAGATGTCCACCTCGTCCGTGGCGACAAAGCCTTCGGCCCGCAGCAGGGCCAGCGCCGGTTCGGTCTCGCGATGCACCCGGCCGATGACCGCCTGCACCTCCGGCGCCAGCATCGGGATGTAGATCGGGTGGCGGGGCATGAGGTCGGCGATGAACTCCTTCTCACCCAGACCGCTGAGCACGTCGGCGGCATAGTAGTCGAACTCGAAGAAGTTGCGTCCCACCGCCTCCCAGAACGGCGACTTGCCCGCCTCGTCGCTGTAGCCGCGCATCTCGGCGATGACGTCCGCCGTGAATCGCTGCGGAAAGGCGCCCATGAACAGGAAGCGCCCCAGCGAGAGCAGCCGGCCCGCGCCGCCTTTGCGGTGCTCCTTGCGCAGGAACAGCGAGCAGATCTCGGACGGGCCGTTGTGCTCCTTCTTCAGGCTGAGCACGGGGATGTCCTTTTCGACCTTGAGCGGCTTGTGCGCGAACTTCTCGCGGCGGATCTCGTAGCTATACCACGGCTCGAAGCCGCCCACGCGCGACACGATGCCGGACACGCCGGCGATCCCGCCCTTGCGCGTGTCCTCGAGCACGAAGAGGTAGCATTCGCCGCGCGGCTTGCGCACCCGCGGGCTGAAGGCGCGCAGCGATTCGTGGATGCGTTCGGCCAGAAAATCCTTGTCCGGCGGCAGCGTGGTCAGCCCGCCGCCGGTGGAGGCGGCCAGGGCGACCAGCCCCGGCAGATCGTCTTCTCGGATGGGACGGAGGACATGCATCGTTCACAGCATGATAGCAGCAGCAGGCTCCCGCCAGCTTCGACCAAACGGCTTAATCGCCCCGAACGGCCCGGCGCTCATGGCATAACCGGTTTGGGCTAACGGCGCTGTTTTTCCAGTGACAGCTTGCGCCGTGTCATAGCGGGGACATCGTCCGGTCATGGCCCACACGCACACCCCCACCGCCAAAAAACCTGCCAAGACTGACGCCCCCGCGGCCCGCATCCTTTCCCCTCGCCGCAAGACGACTCAGGCCACCACGCTGCGCGAACTCGCGCTGGAACAACTGGAGCATTTCGGCATCGATCCGCGCAGCCCGGTCGGCCAGCCGCTGCTCGCGCTCGCCGAAAAGCTCTACGCCTCGCACGGCGACGTGATCGAGCTGTGGGAGGCCACCACCCGCGAGCTGGCGCGGCTGCCGCGGCAGGATCGGCTCGCGCTGTTCAACGCCAAGAAGTTCCTCTCCTTCCAACTGGCGAAGCTTCT
>Ga0187894_10000855_pt1 | contig 40865 bp, 31 predicted proteins | sample GBC1701081metaG_FD_136650 | JGI IMG/M metagenome (GOLD analysis project Ga0187894, IMG submission 136650) | White microbial mat communities from a lava cave in the Kipuka Kanohina Cave System on the Island of Hawaii, USA - GBC170108-1 metaG ... | reverse complement strand
TGAACAAATGGCCTTCCAATAGGCCGAAAAACCGTCAGCGCGAAAAAATAATCCACGATGGTTTTGTAAATGGCTGTTCTTGAGTCACTTCTTGCGCGAAGAATTCTCGTTCTTCAGAGCTGTGTCATGAGGGGAATCGCGGCGCTGCAGGCGATGACAAGCGGAAAACGGAAAATGGAAATATCTCAAACTGGCATGGGTCAGGCAATCAACGCGGGCTCCAGCAGATACTCCTGGAAATTGAAGGCCTTCTCTTCGGCGCTCCTGGGACGCTCATAAGTCCCATTCATCTGCAACCAACGCATCTTTACGTTGTCGGCGAGCGCCGGCTCCAGAATCTCCCGGACGATGCGTTCTTTGATCCGTTCCTCTTCGATTGGGAAGAGCACTTCGACGCGGCGGTCGAGGTTGCGGTTCATGAGATCGGCGCTGCCAAGGTAGATCTCTTCATTGCCGCCATTGATGAAGCGATAGATGCGGGAATGTTCGAGGAAACGCCCGACGATGCTGCCCACGCGGATCGTTTCGCTGCGGCCCGGCCATGCGGGCCGCAGGCAGCAGATGCCGCGCACGATCAGATCGACCGGGACGCCTTCACGCGAGGCGGCGTAAAGTTCTTCGATCATTGACGTGTCGGTCATGCTGTTGAATTGGGAGATGATCCCCGAAGGCCGTCCGGCCTGATGGTGCGTGACTTCACGGCGGATCATCTCGGCGATGGATTTGCGCAGGTTGACAGGCGCGACCAGCAATTTACGGAAACGCTCCTGCCGCGAATATCCGGTCAGATAATTGAACAGTTCCGAAACGTCTTTGCCGAAATCTTCGTTGGCGGTGAAGAGTCCCATGTCGGTGTAGATGCGCGCGGTGACCGGGTTGTAATTGCCCGTGCCCAGATGCACGTAGCGGCGCAGCTTGTTTTTTTCCTGCCTCACCACGAGCGCCATTTTCGCGTGAGTCTTCAATCCGACCAGGCCGTAAATGACGTGGACGCCCGCCTTCTCCAACCGCTTCGCCCAAATGATATTGTTCTCTTCATCGAATCTGGCTTTCAGTTCAACCAGCACGGCGACCTGTTTGCCGTTCTCGGCGGCTTCGATCAGGGATTCGACGATCGGCGAATCCCTGCCCACGCGGTAGAGCGTTTGTTTGATGGCCAGCACGTTCGGGTCGCGCGCGGCCTGACGCAGGAATTCGACCACTGGCGCGAACGACTCATAAGGGTGATGCAGCAGAATGTCCTGATGGCGTATGGCGTCGAAGATGTTTTCGCCCGAACGCAGAGTGATCGGAGTGGTCGGCGAGAAAGGCTCGTCTTTTAACTGCGGCAGATCGAGTTTGTAAAGCGTCATCAGGTCCGGGATGTTCAACGGCCCGTCAATCGTGTAGACATCCTGTTCTTCCAGTTCCAGCGAGTGGCGCAGCAGCTTGACCATGTGCGGACTCATTCCGACGGCGACCTCGAGCCGCACGCCGAAGCCGAAGCGGCGGTTGCGCACCTGCTGTTCGACGTACTTGAGCAGATCGGCGGCCTCGTCCTCTTCGATTTCGATGTCGGCGTCGCGCGTGATGCGGAAGGGCTGGCATTCGACGATGCGCATTCCGGGGAAGAGCGATTCGATATGCGCCGCCATCACCTCTTCGAGCATCACGAAGCAGTATCCGGCGCCCGTAACCGGAATCAGTCTGGGGACGTTTGGCGGCAGTTTGACGCGGGCGAAACGCGTCTCCTGCTCATCATCTTCCGGCTTTTCCGGCACGACCAGGATTCCCAGGTTCATGCTGATGTTCGAGATGTACGGGAACGGATGGCTCGGATCAACCGAAAGAGGCGTGAGAATGGGAAAGACCCGCTCGTAGAAAAAGTCGCGCAACTCCTCGCGCTGCTCTTTGTTCAATCTGCCGTAGGGAATGATTCGCACGTTGTATTGTTCCAAACCGGGCAGAATCTGTTTGAGCAGGCAACGCATCTGCACTTCGAGCAGTGAGCGCAAGCGTTCCGAGATAAGTTTTAACTGTGTCGCCGCCGAAAGACCATCGGGAGAGAGCATCAAAGGATTCGCGTCGAGCTGCTCCTGCAGACCCGAAACGCGAACCATGAAGAATTCATCAAGATTGGTCGAGAAGATTGAGAGAAATTTCAAGCGTTCGAGCAGCGGCTGCGATGGATCGAGCGCTTCGTCGAGCACCCGGCTGTTGAACTCGATCCAACTGAGTTCGCGGTTGAGTTGGGGATTCTCTGCCAGGTTCCCTGTGCCTCTTCGTTCGGGTGCGAGAGTCATGGTTTCCATAAAATACTTTGCCTCTAAAAACATACATTTGCGGAGCAGGTTCCGGGGTGGACGCATATAGATTCTATTCGTGCGCATTGCGCGGCGTCAATTTTGGGGGCTGTGGAAATTGCCGTGAAAGTCCCCAATATCTTGTGATCGGCTCGGAAATCCTCTTCGTGGCCACAATATTTTGTGGTGTTTTACAACGATCCCCATAGAAGCAATTATTTAATGAGGGCGCGAGAGAATCTCTCACCCGCGCCTGTTTTGGGACTTGCCTTTAAAGCGCCTTTTCCTGATACTTCACGCGGTTAAAGAGCGCAAAATTGGCCCCAAATTTGTTGTTCGCGCGGCGCGGATGACTCTCCAAGGAATGCATGTCTTCCACTCACAACAAAGACTCCGCTTCGATTTCCGGCAGTCAACCTTCGTTTTCACAATCATCAGGGCCGGCGCCAGGCGGTAGGCTCAAAGGACGTTACCTGATCGAACGCGAGTTGGGACGCGGCGGCGTCGGCGTGGTCTTTCTGGCGCGCGATGAACGATTGCACGGGATGCCGGTTGTAATCAAATTTCTGCTCGACTCCGCGGGACAGAACAAATGGCTGGCAGGGAAGTTCTCGCAGGAGGCTGAAGCGTTGACCCGCATCAATCATCCGGGCGTCGTGCGCGTCATTGACCGCGATCTTTCGGATGACGGCCGTCCCTTCTTCGTAATGGAATTCATCAAGGGGCGGCCTTTGCGCGATGTGATTAATTCCGCCGATCCCAGAGGACTGGATCTGGCTTACATCGCGGGGCTCGTGCGGCAAACCGGAAATGCGCTCCACGCGGCGCACCAACAAGGCGTTTTTCACCGCGACCTGAAGCCGGAAAACGTCATGCTCGAACAGTTGAGCGGCGGCGAAGAGCAAATCAAGCTGATCGATTTCGGCATCGCGAAAGTTACCAACCCGCAGGCGGGCAATGAAACGGAGGTGGCGGTCGTCGCGGGTTCGCGGCAATACATCGCGCCCGAACAATTGCTGTCGCAGACGGCTTCGCCAGCGACCGACATCTACGCGCTGGCGATCATCGTTTACGAGATGGTGACTGGGCGGCTCCCGTTCAATCCGCAGGCGCCGACTCACTTTCTCGTGATGCAGGAATTGATGCGGCTTCAGCAGAGCGAAAGTTTCGTCAAGCCGCAAACATTGCGCCCGGACCTGCCGGAAGCCGCGCAGATGCTGCTCCTCAACGCGCTCTCGTTCGATGCGCGAAGACGTCCGCAGAATGCGCGCGTCTTCGCTGAAGACCTAGCCCAGGCGCTGGTCGGAAATATCAAGATCGCCGGCGCTCGCACGACCATCGTCGTTCCCGCGCCCCAATCGCCCGCGCGCGAAATGATCGCCGATACCAGCCGCGACACGCTGCCGATGGCGCAGGTTGAAACAAGAGAGAATCCGGCAAAAGCGACTGATGCGCGCTCCGCCGCCCGGCCTTCCGCGCCGAATCTGCTGCGAAGCGAAACTGCGCCAATCGCCTCCGCGCAAACAGCCCATGTGAAACCAAAAGGCGGCAAACTCCCCATCATCCTGGGCGGCCTGATCACTCTCATCATCGCAGTTGGAATCACCTTCAAAACCCTGGCGCCTTCCGCCGAATCGAATTCAAACCTGGTTGCCGCGCAATCTCCAACTCCACAGGCGCCCGAACCGGCAGTGACCCAAGCGGCGACGCCTGAATCGGTGGCGACCCAACCAGTGGTGGCCGAGGTCGAACGAACGTTCAACTATTCGGTCACGCTGCGAAAAGATCCCAAGCGTTATCCTGACAGCCCGCCGTTCCAGATCCCCGGGGAAGTGATCTTTTCGTCCGGCGACCGAGTGCATTTCTCATTCATCAGCCCGCAACGCGGTTATCTGTACATTATTAACGAAAGCCCGCCTGCCAAAGGCCAGGCTTCGAGCTTCAACATTCTGTTCCCGACGCCGACCGCCAATCAGGGGTCGGCGCAACTTGCCGCGGGCCAGACCGTGCGCATTCCCGATCACGACATCGGGTTCGTCTTTGACAAGGAGCAGGGGGCGGAAAAACTCTGGTTGATCTGGGCCGCTGACGTGGCGCCCGAGTTGGAGGCGCTCAAGCGCTGGGCCAATCCGCAAGACCTTGGCGAGATCAAAGACCTCGTTCAGTTGGAGAGTTTGCGCGCGTTTCTGGCCGCGCGTTCATCGGTGGAACCGCAGGTCGTGCGGGATGAAACGAGTAAGCAGACAATGGTCAAGATGAAGAGCGACGTTCTGGTCAAGCTCGTCAACTTGCAACATTACTGAACGAATTGGAAGCACAGGTTAACTCTCCAAGAGTTAATCAAAAATTTTTCAACGGTAAGCCTCTTGCCTGATCCTTTTGGGAACCGAATTTCGCGTTCCATCATGGATGAGCGAAATCTCGACCAAATTAATTAGTGGCGGGAGCGCATCTGCTACGCTCCCCCCATTATTTTTTAGGTGATAAGTCATGCCAAACACCCAATTCAAATTCAAAACTCCTGGCCCCATTCGTTTCCTAACCTCGCTGTTGATCTTCGCGCTCGCGTCGCCTCCGTTCGGATACGCGCAACAGCCGCAGCAACCGCAGCAACCGCAACTGCCGCAGCCGCGAATCCTCGTGCCGGAAGAATTGAAGACGAACACGGCCAAACCGTCGGGGCCGCGCGCCGCAAGGCCCGAGCTGGTTTTGCAGACCGGCGTCACCGCGCCCGCGTTCAACGCTGCTTTCAGCCCCGACGGGCGATTGCTGGCTTCGATGGATTTTATGGGTGGCGCGATCAAATTGTGGGAGATCGCGTCGGGGCGCGAATTGTGCGCGATCAACCCGGGCGCGCGCGCCGCGAATACGAATGCGACGAGTTCGGCATTTGTCTTCAGCTCCGACGGCGCGTCGCTCTTCTCTGTCAGCGCCGGTACGCTCAAACAATGGGATGCGCGCACGGGGCGGCAGCTTCGCTCCGCCGATTTGAATCAGGGCAAGGATTTCGGCTCGGCGTATTTTACCGCCGACGCTCGTCTGCTGGCGACGGTAACGGAGGTTAGAAGTTCGCTGGCCGTGTGGGAGGTCGGATCGGGACGAAAGATTCAGGAGTTGAAGCTGGACGCCAACAACGGCGAACAATTACTGGCCTTCGCTCTCAGCCCCGATGGGCGGACATTGGCGACCAACATCGAGACGAACTCGTTGGACACGGAGCAGGATGCGCTGACGCTGCGCGACGTGGCCAGCGGACGCGTCACACAGACGATCAAAATATCGGCGCGGAATAGAAGGGGGCGAGAGGCCATGACGACGGCGATGAGCGGTGTTTCCTCAACGCCGGTGCGCGCTGTCAGGTTCAGCCCCGACGGGCGCGCCGTGGCCGTCGCCTTCAACGATATGACGCAGGATACGTCCCAGGTTCTTTCGGGCGGGCAGATGCGCACTACCGGCCGAGCGAACAAGATCAGAATGTGGGACGTGTCGAGCGGGCGTGAGATGCTTTCGCTCGACGCCGGCGCGCAAAACTCCGGGGTGTTCGACGCAATGTTGAGTTTCGGAACGCCGCACACTTTCGCTTTCAGCAATGACAACCGGCAATGCGCCGTGATCAGCGGCAAAACAATCAGGCTCTTCGATCCGGCGGCGGGGCGCGATCTGGCGACGATCAGCGGCCATGACGGCGCCGTCGTCGCCGTCAGTTTCGGCGCCGACGGAAAGTTTCTGGCGACGACAAGCCTCGACAGCACGATCAAAATCTGGGACGTGTCGGCGGCCGCGACGGGACGTGTCGAGTTGGCGAGGACTTTGAGCGGAATGGCCATGCCGGTTGAAAGCGCCGCGTTTGCCGCGGACGGCCGCGGGCTTGCGATCAGCGGCGCTCAGGCGGTCAGCGTCTGGGAACTCAACACGGGCGCGGCTCTGCGCACGCTCACAATCCCCGCGATTGCGCGCAGCGCTGACGATTTGATGGACCCCGCGCGTAGCGCCTTCAGCGCGGGCGGGCAGTTGATCGCAGCCCAGAGCGCCGCGAACGAGATCAAGTTATGGGAAACGCGCACGGGGCGTGAGGTGAAAAGCTTCCCGCTCTCGCAAGGCAAAAAGTTCTCCGGCGCCGGCGTCAGCCCCGACGGCAAATGGGTTGCGTTGGCTGAAGGCCGCGCGGAATCCAATACGATTTCCGGCGCGGCCAATCCGGCCGCCGGCTCGTCCGGAGCCGCGCCTTCCGCCACTCAACCTAACGCGGCCCAATCCGCGCGGAACTTTCCTCAAATACCTCCGGCGATGATTCCGGACACTCCGTCCGATTCAACTTCAACGGGCGATTCAAAAAAAGATGAGAAGGCGCGTCAAAAAGAAGCCAAAGAGCGGATGAAGGAGATGCAGAAGCAGCAGCGCGAGATGATGGAGCAGATGATGCGCGGCGGAAAGGGAAAGAAGGATCAGAAGGGGCAACCGCAAGGGCAGATTATGGGCATGGACTTGTCGCAGATGCAGAAGATGGCCGAGGCGGCGCAGAAGGCCGCCGAGAGCGGCGATCTGGGTAAGGCGATGGAGGTGATATCGCAGATGCAGGTGAATGTTCCGGGTATGCCCGGAATGACGCCGATGTCTCAACCGGGCGTCAACGTCAAACTATGGGATGTGAGCGCCGCAAACGAGCCGCGTTCGTTGCCCAGCCAGCCGAGGGCGTTCTTCGGCTCCCTGGCCTCCGCGTTCACGTTCAACAACGACGGCAGTCTGCTCGCTTCAGCCGCGGGAGGGCGCTCGATCAAAATCAACGAGGTGGCCAGTGGCCGTGAGCTTTTCACGCTTACGCCCGAACGCAGTCTGCAGGTTGACAGTCTGGCGTGGAGCGCGGACGGCCGCACGCTTGCGTCGTCCATAGTCGCGACGCGCGCCGGAGTGAATCTGACCAGTCTTGAAAACGTCGAGAGCTTCACCGGATTGTTCAATCATTCGATCAGGTTGTGGGATGCGGCGACGGGGCGCGAACTGCGAACGCTGACCGGGCATACGGCGAACGTTCGCGCCATGGCCTTCAGCCCCGACGGGCAATTGCTGGCTTCAGGCGGAGACGATGCCGTTGTGAGGTTGTGGGAGACGGGGACAGGGCGCGAGCTTATGACGTTCAGCGGCCATTCGCTGAGCGTCAAGGCGTTGACCTTCAGCTCCGACAGCAAGCTGTTGGTTTCGGGCGGAGACGACGGCAGCGCGCGTTTGTGGGATGTGAAGAGCGGCGAGGCGCTGGCGACGCTCGTCTCGCTCCACGGCGGCGCCGATTGGTTGGTGGTGACGCCCGACGGGTTGTTCGATGGAACGCCGGGCGCGTGGGGACAGATCCTCTGGCGTTTCACGCCGAACATCTTCGATGTCGCGCCGGTCGAAATCTTCTTCAACGAATTCTTCTATCCCGGATTGCTGGCCGACATCGCCTCGGGCAAACGCCCGCGAGCCACGCAGGACGTGGCGCAGAAAGACCGGCGGCAGCCCGTCGTGAACCTCGCGCGCGCCGATGGACAAAGGGCCGCGAGCCGCACAATCAAGGTGAAGCTGGAAATCAGCGAGCCTGCCACGGCAGGTCAGGCCAATCAGGCGGCCCCGGCCGGCGCGCGTGACGTGCGGTTGTTCCGCAACGGCACGCTGGTCAAAGCCTGGCGCGGCGATGCGCTGAAGGGACAGAAGCAGGCGGCGCTCGAAGCCGAGGTTCCAATCGTCGCCGGAGAGAACCGCCTGGTCGCTTACGCTTTCAACCGCGACGGCGTCAAAAGTTCCGACGCCGTGTTGATAGTCGCGGGCGACGCGTCGTTGCGGCGCAAAGGCGTGGCCTACGTTATCGCGTGCGGCGTCAACCAATACGCCAACGCGCAATACAACCTGAAATATGCCGTCGCCGACGCCACGTCGTTCGCCGAAGAGGTCCGCGCGCAGCAGATGAAGCTGCAAGAATACGAGCGAGTCGAGATCATCCCACTGCTCGACAAAGACGCGACGAAAGCGAACATACTGCTGGCGCTCAAACGCCTGTCGAACACTCAAGCCGTCCTGCCGGCGGGCGCGCCGCCGGCTCTGTCGAAGATTCAACCGGCGCAGCCTGAAGACGCCGTGCTGATCTTTTTCGCCGGGCACGGGACGGCGCAGGGCGCGCGGTTCTATCTGATCCCGCACGACCTCGGTTACGCGGGCGCGCGCAACGCGCTCACTCCACAAGCCGTGCAAACGATCCTTTCGCGCAGCGTCTCCGACCTGGAACTAGAAGCGGCGATCGAAGGAGTCGACGCCGGGCAGTTGCTCTTCGTGCTCGACGCATGCAACTCCGGTCAGGCGCTCGAAGCCGAAGAAAAACGCCGTGGCCCGATGAATTCATCCGGGCTTGCCCAGTTGGCCTACGAAAAAGGCATGTATATCCTGACCGCCGCGCAGAGCTACCAGGCGGCGCTTGAGGCCGCGCAACTCGGTCACGGCTATCTGACCTTCGCGCTGATCGAAGACGGATTGAAGAAAGGGCTGGCCGACAAAGACCCGAAAGACGGTCAGGCGCTGGCGCGCGAATGGTTCAATTACGCCACCGAGCGCGTGCCCCAGATGCAGGAGCGCGAGATGCAGACGCGCCTGCTGCTCGATTTCGCCGAGAACGAAGCGAAGGCCAAAGACCCAAAGCAGCGCAATATTCAAAGACCGCGCGTCTTTTACCGGCGCGAGTTGGAAGCGCGCCCGTTTGTCGTCGCAAAGCCGTAGCCAGGAACTGATCAGCAAGAGTAGCGCAAACTGTCCAGTTTGCGCTGCTTCCTAACCAGACCAATCCGGAGGAACCAGGGCGGATGAATTGTTCGCGGGGCTAGCGATTAAGAGGCGAGTGAAGAAAGCGCGCAAACTGGACAGTTTGCGCTACTCTGGCCAAACGGCTTTTCCACTCCGAAAGGAATATTTATGTCAGGCAAAACGAAAAATCTTTGGCTGATCCTGCCGCTGATTGCGGCCGCCAGTCTGTGTTTGATCTTCACAACGACTGTTCGCGCGCAGGATGAAGACGAGCGGCGGTTGTGGGACGGCGCGTTTCTCAAGAAGCGCGCCGAGGCGAAGACGCCTTCGGCTGATCCGTCCGCTCGCAAAACGACCGCCTATCGTCGCGTCACGCCGAAGAAAACAGCGGCGCCAAATTCAACTTCGCCAAATCCAACTACGCAAAATCCGGCTCCGAAAAATCCGGCCTCACAAAATGCGCCTTCGCAAAATCCCGCCGCGAAAAACCAGCCGGATGAAAAAGCCGACGGCGAGATGATCGGGCTCACGATCTGGCGATTGAGGGCTTCGCGCACAGCCGACAACAAGGACGCGCGGTTATTGCTGGAAGACGATTCGAACGCGGAGACCGAGTGGACGCCGGAGCGGGTCGAAGCCGAGACCGTATTCGCCGCGAATGACCGCGTACGGTTGGGCATTGAATCGCCGCGAAACGGCTATCTTTATGTCATCGATCGTGAACAATACGCGGACGGCACGGTCAGCGATCCTTACCTGATCTTTCCGACGCTTCGCAATCGTGATGGGGCCAACTCCGTGACGGCGGGCAAATTGATCGAATTGCCGGAGCGTTCAGCGTTTCGTTTAAAGCCAATGCGATCCGATTACGCCGGTGAAATGCTGGTCGTGCTGGTCACATCGGAGCCGCTCAAGGACATTAAGCCCGGTACAGGCGCCACGAAGCTCGACTCGGAGATGGTCAAGCAATGGGAATCGCAATGGGCGGGCGCGGTCGAACGTTTCGAGCTGATTGGCGGGGCGGGTAAGCCTTACACCAAAGCCGAGAAAGAGGCAGGACAAGAAGGCGCGCGAATCTTGACGCAGGATGACGCAATGCCGCAAACGCTCTACCACGTAAGTGTCAAACGCGGCGCGCCGCTGTTGGTGACAGTGCCGCTTCGAATCGGCAAATGACCAGAGAATAAACCGCCAAGTCGCCAATATCGCCAAGATAGATTTAAGACATTTGCTCCTCCTTTTGTTCCGCGGCTTATTCCTGTCTTTTTCTTGGCGATCTTGGCGACTTGGCGGTTTACCTTCGATAATGCCCGTTACTCCCAATCATCAAAAATAGAGAGCGGAACGCTAGATGAGCGCAAATCGCAAAATGGATTTAGAGAAGATTGAGGCCGGCGTGCGCCTGATCCTGGAAGGGATCGGCGAAGACCTTCAGCGCCCCGGCATTGTCGAAACACCACGCCGCGTTGCCGAAATGTACGAAGAGATTTGCGGCGGATTGTATGAAGACCCTACCAGCGAGATCAAAGTAATTCCGGCCGAAGCGCATGACGAAATAGTGATGGTCAAAGATATTCCCATCGCCTCGATCTGCGAACATCACTTGATCCCCTTCACTGGCGTCGCGCACATCGCCTACATACCGAAAGAGGGGCGGATCGTCGGGTTGTCGAAACTGGCGCGCATCGCCGACATCTACTCGCGACGCCCGCAGGTACAGGAGCGTCTTACCACTCAAATCGCCGAATTGCTCTATCACGGTGATCTGCAACCGAAAGGCGTAATGGTCGTGGTTGAAGCAATTCATTTGTGCATGACCATGCGCGGAGTCAAGAAGGCCGGAGCGACGACGATCACTTCGGCGGTGCGCGGCGTCTTCAGAAAAGACGAGCGCACGCGCATCGAGGCGATGTCGTTTTTGACTGAGAACAGGCGCGGGTGAGTGGGGAGTGGGGAGTGGGGAGTGGGGAGTGGGGAGTGGGGAGTGGGGAAAAGATACTACTCCCCACTCCCCACTCCCCACTCACCCTATGCCGTGTTTGTTCAGGAAGTAGCTGAAATTTCGGCGATCGATTCCTAGCAAGGTGGCTGCGCGATTCTTCACTCCTTTGGTTGTGCTCAACGCCTCCAGGATGATTTGTCTCTCCGCGGTTTCCAGACGGCTCTTAAGCGACCAATTCGGTTTCGGTTCCCGTCTGAGTTTGTCAGGCAGGCTGGCGACGCTCAGGTACCGATCTTTTTCCAGAATGACGGCGTATTCGACCGTATTCTCCAACTCCCTCACATTTCCCGGCCAAGGGTAATCCGTCATCAAGGAGAGCGCGTTGAAGTCGATGTCAACGATTTGCTTTCGCAACGACGCCGAGTAGCCTTGTAAAAAATGGCGCACGAGCAGGGGAATGTCCTCGCGCCGCTCTCTCAAGGGCGGGAGACGAATGGGGAAAGCGTTGAGCCGGTAAAACAAATCTTCGCGGAATCGGCCTTCGTCGATGGCCTTGGTCAAGGCGGCGTTGGTGATTGCGACGACGCGCACGTCAACTCTCACCGTGGTTGAATCTCCGACCGGCTCGAATTCTTTCTCTTGCAGCACGCGGAGCAATTTCGCCTGGCCGGAGAGCGAAAGGCTGTCAATTTCGTCAAGGATGATCGTTCCGCCGTCGGCTAATTTGAAGCGGCCTTTGCGGTCCTGAATCGCGCCGGTGAAAGCGCCTTTCTTGTGACCGAACAGTTCGCTTTCGAGCAATGTTTCGGTCAGCGCGGCGCAATTGACTTTGATCAAAGGCCGGTTGCTGCGGCGGCTGTGAAAATGAACGGCCTGGGCGACCAACTCCTTTCCGGTCCCGCTTTCACCCTGAATCAGAACGGTAGCCTCAGTCTGCGCGACCAGACCGATCAAGCGGCAGACCTCGCGTATCAGGGAGCTTTGTCCGATGATGCTGGGAAAGTTGAAGTTGGTTTCTATCAGGTCTTCGCGCTCTTCCTTGGCCGCGCCGGGATGATGTTTAGCCGAAAGGCAGGATTCCGCCGCCGGTTCGCGGGCGATAAGGAGCGCCATCGGATGCGCCAGTTGTTTGACGCGGCGGATGGTTAAAGCGAAAGTGATCGCCTGGCCGTCTTTGGCTATCAGCCTGCCGTCCGTAACCGCAATCTCACCATCAGCGGCGGCGGCCTCTCGCAAGAGATTGGCGCACTCGGGGAAGACGCGGTCCGCTTTGATCGCCATCATCTCCTCAGTCGAATATCCCAGCCGCATCGCGGCTTTTGGGTTCACGTCGAGAAGACATAAGGTATGAGGATCGATGACGAAGACGGCTTCGCTTACATTCTCCATCAAGGCTTTGAAAATCTCGTGATCGCCGCCGATTGAAGCGGTCACGCCGGATGCCCCGGATGCCCCGGATGCCCCGGATGTCCCGGATGCCATGGACTTCATAATGGTCTCCCTTTATCGAACCTGAATCATCCATCGGCTCAGTTACTGAGGGGTTTTCAAATGCTTTTATGGCGCTAGCCCTGCGCTTTGGCGAGACAGGGCTTTGGGTCGAAGCCGAATGGATGACGCCATTTGCTGATGGCCGTTATGGCTGCGCGTTTTCTTCGAGTAAGTACAACAAATTTCGCGCGAAATCGGTCTTGATCAGGAATCGAACCTCGACCGGCTGCGCTGCGATCTGATCCCACGATTGTTGATCTTCAGCATCGATCATAAAAATGATCCTGGTGTTGGGGCTTACCCTGGCTAAGTCTGTGGCGAATTGTATTCCGGCGGTCAGAGGCTCGCCGACGTCCGCCACGGTTACGTCATACGCCGATTGGCGGATTTTATCAAGGGCAGCGGGCAGGCTGTCGGCCGTCGCGACTTCTTTATAACCCGCGGAGAGCAGAAAGTTGAAGACCTCTTCGCGGAGGTGCCTGTTCGGCTCAATGATCAGAATAGACATGATGGCGCCTCACTGGCGGTGAAGTGGTCAGTAGCCGGTGGCGAATTGAAAGTGCATCGGATCAGCGTCTTTGAACCTAATGCGCCCATTCGCGTTAAGATTGCCATTCATAAACCACAGCCCCCAATGAAAGCCGTGCGCCTGGAAAATCTTTGTGATCGTCGGCGGCGGGTAACGCAGACGGCGGCCAGCCGACTGCATCGCTTCAGTGAAGTAGGGGTAGTCGTTTGAGCGGATGTCAATCGTGACGCCCCAACTGTGCGTCGAGAGCTGATTGAATTGAATGCCCGGCGCGCCGCAGAGTTTCTTGCCGTAGCTGTGTTTGGTACGGCAGACGTAAGTCCCCGAAGAAGGGAAGAGCTGATTCCACAAACCGGCGTTGAAGATCGCGGTGAACATGCGGTTGAAGTGCGGCGCGATCAACCGGTGGACGCGTTGCGTCCTGACGCCAGGCGCAAAGAGGCCTCCTCCAGGGGCGGTGACGCGCACGATGTTGCGCGCTTCCCATCCCGCCTGTGTCGGGTCGCCGAAGGTTGCGACAATCGCTTGTAGTCCGTGCGGTCGAGCGACTCTTTCGGGCGTTTGAAAGGGGCGCGGGAGGCCCGCTTTGGCTTCCCGCAGCATGGCGCGCCAGGTGCCGGCGTCAAGCAGGCCGTTGACCGGCAGGCGCGCGCCCAATTGCCAGTTGGCCACTGATTGCGCGAACGCAGGCGGAGCGGGCGTCATATTTTGAAAGTTGAGGATCCAACCGGCAATGGCGTCGTAAAGCGTGTCCCAGCCGAGCCGCTGCCCGAGCGTCTGGTTTTGCGTGACGGCGTTGGCGAGCTGCGAGGGCGACAGGGGCCCTGTAGGAGCTTCAGCAAGATGACCGGTGAAACGTCCTGCAAGATGGTTAGCCGCGAAGCCGCCGGGCGGATAAAGCTCTCCCACGCGAGTCAGTTGGCCATTAAGAGATGCGCCGCTGAATGAACGTTGATCGTGAATGTACATAGCGTCTTCTTTGTTGGTTCAGGCCAGTTTCGGCCGTTGCGGGATGTAGATGGTCGCGAAGCAATTACCTGACGGCGCTTTGCCGATAGCTTGCGCCTGCTCGCTCTGGTTGCAACTGAATCTCGGATTGAAAGAGATCCGGCCGTTTGGGAACTGCTGGTCCGCCAAATCCGCTCGCCGGAATCTGCGGTTGTACGGGTGATCGTTGATCCGTCTGGCAGCCTGGAGTCTGGAGCCTTCGGGAAGGCCATACGCTTTACCGGCGACTTTGTATAGAGTGTCTCCCGATTTGATCGAATAGAAGTAGTTGGGTGTCGGCGTCGGCGCGATTCCGCAAGTTTGTGGATGAGCGGTAAGAGACGCGGTTTCGAATGGCGGCAAATGACAGCCACTCGGCGAGGGGCGCGACGCGCTTTCACAGTCTTTATAACGACTGTCCACCTTCGATGCGAAATACGGCGGCGCGCAGAAGCGGACGTGAAGATGATCATCATGATCGCCATCTTTTTTTACTCCGACTATGCTCTCGTCATCGAAGAGGATCATCTTCACTTTGAGCACGCCATTATTCCAGATGATATCAACCAGGTCCTGAGTCAATGGCTGCGAGTAGTTTTCCGTATCCCGAATCGTAACCGGGTCATGCCATTTTCCCGGGTGTTGCGGGTTGAATCTCCGCACCGCCCGGATGTCTACGTCCAGGCCGACCCGATGACTTACCTGAGGATCAAACTTCCCGCCGGATTTCAGGCTGATGTCTCCAATCATCAACCATGCCTCGTCCCAATGAAGCCAGTGCCAGGCCCTGCCGATAGCCTCCAGAGCTTTGATCGTCTCAGGGAGTCCGAACTGGTGGGACTTCGACTTGCTGGTTCTATAACCCACCCCTTCAGCCGGCAGAGTCGTGTTTATCTCCGCAAGAGCGGTCGCTCCTAAATATCCCAGTCCTTCGTTGATTGTGATGTACATATTAAGCTCATGGGCACATTGTCCGCGATCTCTGTTGGGCCCCTTCGATCGCTTTCACGAGATCCCTTCCCATTAGTACCACCTGGGTATTCATAGACCTCCACGGCAGATTTCTAACCTCCCGTTTCAAAGCCGCCAGTTGCGATTCGCAGCACCCGCTCCTGATGTAGCTGTCCAGATCCCGGATCATGCCATCAACATTTTCTTTCAGTTTTTGAATCGGAGCCCCGTGGTAATTTTTCTTTTCCCAATTTAAGTTGCCTATATCCAGATACAATTTAATGAGGCCCAGGCGCTTCGTTGCAGCCACGCAAGATGATCCAGCGGGTTCTCCCAGCCCTTCATTCGTTCGTATGTACATAATGCTTCTCCTTTTCAGTTGGTTGGTGTTCTGCCCGTCTCCTTGCCGGTCGCAGGCGCTCCGGATTTTTGCGCGACGACAATGATTCTTGCCGGACACCCGCTCGCCGGCAGCAGCGTCTCAGCGTCGTGAACGCCGCGAATGACGAAGCCCGCGTCCATCAACCAACGGCCCACTTCGGCGAATGAGTAAGCGCGCTCGCGGTAGACTTCCACCGTCGGGCGTGTCGAATTGGCCGAGCGCATCGAGACGACAATAGAGATGCTTCTGCGCAACGCGTCCCATCGAACTTGCTGAATCACCTGCTGGCTCCTGGCGTTCATCTTCCGCACATAAGTCATCCCGCCTCCCAGCGGCTGACATGGCGTGACCAGATCGAAGTAGAGATGCCCGCCCGGCCGCAGATTTTCCGCGATGCGTTGAAACGCCACGCGCAAATCGTCTTTGCCCGTGAGGTGATTGAGCGTGTCGAAGTTCGAGGTCACCAGGTCAACCTGTTCGGGCAAACGCAGACAACGAATATCCTGTCGCAACAGCCGCACGTCCGCGCCCCGGCAATTGCGCTCGGCCACGCGGAGCATGTCGGCCGAAATGTCCACCGCCCACACCGGCGCGCCCCAGCGCCGGCTCAAATAGCGCGCGAACAATCCCGTCCCGCAGCCGATGTCGGCCGCGGAACTGAAACGCAGACCGTACCGCCGCGCCAGTGTTTCAAAGCCCCGCCGGATGCGGCGAAAGGCCGGCCAGCCGATAGTCTGATCGTAGGCGGCGGCGAGCCGGCTGTATGGACGAGTGACTTGCAGTTTCCGCTCAGCCATATCCGTTGTGGTGAGTCACGGCGTCATAAAACGCGGGCAGATTCTGATCATCTGGGTGACCACGTCTTTCGCGCGATCCATCAAGGCTCTAAGCGACCCCATCAACCGGCGCAACTCCGGTACCCGGGGAACATCGCTTCTGGCTTCTGTTTGCAGTTGAACCAGCGTTGCCTCGATTCTGACGAGCGTCGCGACCAGCGCCGCGATCAATTCACGGCGCCTGGGATTGGGGTTGATGATGCGACGCGCCCGCTCCAGGATGTTGCGGATGCCTCGCGCCATCCCGCGCCCGGCGCTGACGAGTTTGCCTAAGCCGGCCGAAAGCGCCCGTTGAGCCAGCGCAACGCCGAACCCTCGACGCTGCGCCGCCTCGTAGGCTTCGATCAGCAGGTAGGCCGCGGCCAACGCCGAGAGCACGAAGGCGATGGCGGCCAGCACGGCTTCTATCGTGATCGCCGCGCCGGCGGCGGGAGCGGCGGCAGCCGGGGCCAGGCCCAAGGGTGGAGCTGGTCGTGGGGTTGGCGCAGAAATCCTCCGCGCCGGCGCGGGCTGCGCTTGCGGCTCGTCGTCATCGCGTTCATACCATTCGGACAGCATGGCGCGGCCCGATTGGCGTGGCGCGCATGAACCGCAGCGGCATTGTCCGCCGCAGCAGGACGATCCCAACTGCTGAAAATCTTCATTGAAAGAAAAATAAGCCATGAGCCTCCTTCAACGGTTGCCGCTCTCGCGGGATGGCGGCTTGTTCTTCGCCGGGCGCTGGGGCGGCGGTGATTTATCATTAGGTTCTCGCGAGGGCTCTCGCGGCGGGACTGGCGGCATTGTCGCGCGCAGCGATTCCTGTTCGGCCAGCAGTTTCTCGATCCGTTTGTTGATCGCGTTTTTATCCGCGCCGGGCCCGTCGCGTTCCACCATCAATCGTTCGGTGATTCGCTGCAACGCGGCCACGGCTTCGCCCCTCGAATTCGATTTAAACTGTTCGATGCGCTCTTTGAACATTGCCGAGAGCTGACGCAGCGCGTCGCTCTGCTGAGCCGCGCGCGCCTCCTGCGCCTGCCAGGCCGCCAATTTCTCCAGAGCGCGGTCGGCGTCAATTTCGACCACGCGCAACTCGCTCGCGACCGCGCGTAGAAAGGCAGGTTTCAATTGATCGCGCTCGGCGTTTGTGCGGGCGACGCCGGCTTCCAGCTTGTCGCGCGCTTCAACGGACTGCTCGATCTCGGTCGTCAAATCGGGTGGCGGCAGGATTGGCGGTAGCGTAGGCGGTGTCGCGCCTCTACCTCTCCGAGTTGTTCTGCGACGACGAACTCTCATGATCTCTCCTTTGGGAAAGCGCATGGAGTTCAGCCTTCAGGCCAATGGCGTTAAGTTAAGAAGATCGGTCATCATCCCTGGGAGCGCAGCCCAGCCCTGGGAGCGCACGCGGCCTCGCGTGCGGGGCTTGCGGAGACGGCTCTTTCCAAGAAACTGATCCTTCCATCAGCCCCGCACGCGAGGCCGCGTGCGCTCCCAGGGCTGGGCTCCCAGGGCTTAACCTAATGCCAGTAGCCTAAAGACTGAACTCCATGCGCTTTCCTGGTTACGACCCTTTGCGGCGCCAGAAGATCTCCCATTCGACAAGCATCACCCGCGCATCGTATCCGGCCTGTTCGAGCGTTTGGCGCGCCCAATCGCGGATGGCCGGATGCGTGATCAACCCTTGAGGCGGACGCACGGCCCAGAGCTGCTCATCGAGGCTCTTGCCGGAGAGTAGCGCCTGCCACTTGCGCGACGCCTGGCGATGGCCGAACCAGCCTGTCAGGCCGCGGATGAATCCGAGCAGCGCGCTGTTGGAAGACGCGGCGATCCTCATGTCGTAAAGCGCCTCTTCACGGCTGATCTGAAACTCCCAGCGGTTGGTCCACTGCTCGGGAACCGTCGTCTTCAGGCTATTGGCCGCGGCGCCGCCAGTCGTTGAATTTGTTGTCGAAGCTTGGGGTTGGCGCTGACCACCATGTTGACCGCCGTGTGGCCGAACCGTGTAGCGAGAGTTTGGAGCGCTCCGCTGAGGCGGAAGTGGCTCGCTTAAGACGCTCGTTCCCGGATGTTGGGAGGAGCGACTGCGCGGTTGCGGCGGCGGTTGCCGGCGTTCGGGCGATGCGTTGGCGCGATTGTCCGCGTGAGTTTTCGCCGGCGTTTCGGCCGTTACAGCCTTGGCGTCGAATGATTGCGGAGGCTTTTCGATGGGCTGTTCGGCCTGCGCTTCGGCCGGAAGCTCCAAAACCTCGCCGCGCGGGCCTGAGAAGAGTTGCTGGAGCGGGCGAATGTGGCGTCCGATCTTTTCGTAAAGCCGCCCGGCGTCATCGCTCAGAATTTCGCCCTGCACCAGACGGGGGCGCAGCCGAGAGACGCCGGTCAGGGCAGGCATCTGCGGCAGGATTTGAGGCGCCCCGCCGGTAATTGCGCGTGTCGGCGCCCCAGGCGCCTCGAATTCGGTCTCCTCGCCGGGCGCGGCCAGCAACACTTGCAACCGCTGCAGAGGATGTGATCCGAGAAACGCCGCAGGCTGCGGGCCGCGATGAATCGCCACGAGCAGCACGCGTACGGAATCATTGCCGGCGTCGAACTGCCGGAATGGCGGCCTGCGGCGCGGCTCGAAGGGAATCTGGTTGACGGCATGGCGTGTCATTGAAAACCTCTCTTTCTAAAACGTCCGGGACTACTTCGCCAGGTGAATGTGGTCGTGATGCGCGCGAAGCATGCGGTCACTGATGTATTTCCACGGGCCTTCGGCGCGAGTCCATGGGCCAAAGAGCTGGATCGGATAGCCGTAAGGTTGCGCCCACCGTCCGTAACGTTGGATCGCTTTGTAGAGACGCCAGCCCAGATTGGTCACCGGCTCGCGCTTCATGGTTATCCGCCGCGCGGCCGGGTCGGCGGTTTGCGCCGCGCGCCTGCATGCCTCATCCCAGCGCCGCTTCCATTGATCGATGCCGACGGCGCCCACGGCGTAAATGTCGGCCGCGCGGCCGAGTTGGTGATGTCCGAAGACGCCTGGCTTGAAGAAGACGCTGACCCGCTGCTGATCGCTGAAACCCGCTTCGATTGCGAACCGCTCCAGCACGCGCCGCAATTCACGGGCGAGTTCACGCGTCACCATTGCGTTTGACGCCGGCGACGCGACGCGATAAGCCCGCCCGGATGGCACGGGGACGAGACCGCGTTGCGAATTAGAAGCGCCGTCGTGTCGCATCGCCGTGTGCCGCGTTGTACCAGATTCGGCCGAGCAGCCTGCCGCCGACTCTCGTGATTGTGGACGGACCGCCGCTGGTGACGCCTCGCGCAACGAACTTGAGAATCGTGTTCTCCTGCAGGCGTATGCCGACGGGAAAAGCGCCCTCGCCCCACGGATTGACGATTCGATTAAGACTCAGATAGGGGAAGAGCGGGCTGCCGTTCGCCAGGATCAGCCACTCGATGCCGGGAGTTTCGATCCGCGAATTGTCGAGCGCATATTCATCGGTGAACTGCGCGAAGTATTCGAGAATGCCGCAGTATTGCGGCGGCAGCTCGAACTCGGCGAGCGTCACCGTCTCGCCCACGCGCGGCGCGGCCACGACGCCCGAGTCGTCGAAGTATTGCGAATCGAGCGCCGCGCCGCATGCCGTGCAGAGCGCCGGCGCATGGTCGAGAGTGGAATCGTGAGTTGCGCGCATTGGTTTCATCGCTTCAATCCATCGCGCGGCGAATTGATTCATCGCCGCCGCAGCCGCCTCCCTCTGGTTTGCGTTCTTCCGGTCGGCGAGCCGGGGCTGCCAAGCACTTTGTAGCCGTGCAACGAGATGTGCAGCTCGCCCTGAAAGACCGACTTCTCGGTAACATCGATGCGGATCGTCGATCGCGGCGCGAACGTGATCGGGCGCGCGAAATAACGGAACGGCCGGTCGCCGTTCGAGATGCCTAATCCCGCCGTGTTGAGCAGCGGCTCGCTTTGAAACTCGCGTCCGGAGCCTTCGTCGAAGAGCGCGTACAGGAATTGGACTTCGTCCGACGGGGCGCTCACCACTTGAAAAAGGCTTCGCAAAATGTCGTCGCTCAATCCCGCTCGTCCGTTGTTTGACAGCGCCAGCTCGGCGAATTGCGGGTTGAGTTTGATCCCGCCTTTGAAAGCGGCCTCGGGGCCGGGCTCGCCATTTAACTCATTCTGTGTTTGCGCGAGAGCCCCGGCGAGCGCATCGAGCAGAGAGTCAACCTCGATATCGCGCAGAGTCGGACTGCCCTCTCCCCCATTTACGTCTTGGATTCCCGGCCCGAAAATGACCGGCGTCAGCTTCGGAACCACGCCGTAGCCGATGGAGACCGCGATGAAGCTGGCCTCGACGCTGACAGTGACGATACTGCGAACCACGCGGTCGGGCTCGCCTTCAAGCTTGAAGCGGAACGTGTAATCGAACGGGATCGCGCGTTGCGTCTCCGGCGCGGGCGCGGCGCGCAAGCCTGGTTGCATTCTCATTGCCGAAGCGGCTGGCGTCATCGTCGTCCTCCTTGCGGCGCGGCGCTGAGCAGTTTGTAGCCCTGAAAGGCGATGAAGAGCGTGCCGCGGCCGAATCGCTCTTCAACCTGCACGCGGATCGTCGAGCGCGGCAGAAACGACATTGGCCGCGCCAGCTTCTTGAACGGGCGGTCGCCGTTGGCGATGCCCAATCCGGCGATGTTGTTGAGCGGGCGATTCTGCAGCTCGCGCCCCGTGCCGCTGTCGAAGATCGCATAGCGGAACGAGACGTCTTCGGGGCGGTTGATCCGCTCGAAAATTTTGTCCGCGAGGTTGAGCGGCAACTGGTTCGCAAGGTTCCCGTTCTCGCCCAACGCGACGCGCAGGAAGTTCGGGCGAATGCGAACGCCATCCAGCAATGCGCTCGATGGAAACGCTCTTAGCGGCAATAGTCCCAGATTGAACACATCTCCGGAGACGCCCGTCGGCCGGATGATCGTCGCGGGAACGGCGAGATTCGCATTGCGCCCCTCGGCTGACAGGCCGTAACCGATGCTCGTTGCGATGAATCCGCCTTCGACGTTGACGCTGATCTCGTCCTCGATGACATTGCCTGGCCGGCCCGTCAGATCGAAGGTCGTGACGTAATCGAATGGAATGGCGCGCGAGTCGGCTTCGCCGAAGGTCTCGACCGGGCAGCCATGCGGCGTGGCTCGCCAGTTTCTCACTACTGGCTCGGGGCAACTGGCCGCGCCGAGAATCTTGTAGCCGTAAAGCACTATGAAGAGCGTGCCGCGAGCGCCCTCCGTGCGTTCGGCGATCTGCAACCGCAGCGTCGAACGAGGCATGAAGGAGAGTGGGCGGGCGAGCAACCTGAACGGGCGCTCGCCGTTGCTCTTGCCGAGCGAGGCCAGATTGTGCGCCGGTTGATCCTGGAACTCGCGCCCCGTGCCGCTGTCCACAATGCTGAAGAAGAACGAGATGTCCTCGGGCGGCTTAATGCGCTCCAGAACCTTGTCCAGTATCAGCTCAGAGGCCAGCGGTTGTTCGGAGAAGATTTGACCTGGCGTCCCGACAGGCGCCCTTGCCTGATCCGTGAAGACCAGCGGCGCAAATTGTGGATTGATGCGGAAGCCCTCGATCAACGCCGCGAGAGGCGTGTGAAAGAGCGTGATGTCGCCGGGCCTGAAGGACGTGTTGGGCGTCAAACTTGGCGAGGCCGGGTTGCTGAAAGGCCGCGCGCGCTGCTCCTCGAAGCCATAGCCGATGGCGACGGCGACGAATACTCCGTCGCTGCCGACGTTGATCACGTCCTGCACGATGTTGCCCGGACGTCCGGTCAGTTCGAACGTCGCGGCGTGATCGTAAGGAATGATCATCCCTTCAGAAACGCCCGGCGCCGGGGTGTTTTGGACCGGGCGCCTTGCCGTTCGGCGCACGGCTCTTCCGCGAACTTGTCGTCGATTGGAGATCATGTTCGTTACCGCTTAAAAGAAGGGAGTGGGGAGTGGGGGAAAATCCCTATTCCCCACTCCCTATTCCCCACTCCCTATTCCCCTCTTCTGAGTTATTGGACGTCGCGAGTCATATAGCCATCCAGCACCACCCAAATCTTGAGCGGGCCGTAAATCTTCTGAACCTCTTTGAGCGTGTCGGAATCGGGGATTTCGATCTCGACGCGGAAGTTCTGCTGCTTGTCGATGTAGATCGGCTCGGCGAAGCGGAAGGTTGCGGTCGGTGAAGGCTCGCCGTGTGTAGTGAACTTGCCGGTCTCCGAATACGGCCCGGCGCCCGCGGGGAAGAACCAGGTCGGCATGGAAATCATCGTCTTCTCGCCGACGAAGAAAGTCGTGACGGTGTTGTAGACCAGCTTGCCGATGATCGTTCCGGCGCCGTCGTTGGGGCGGATCTGTTCTTTTGGCGGTTTCTGCCTGTCGTCCTTCAGACCATCAATCATCTTTTCGAGGTCAGATACCGTCAACGCCACGACGCCGCCCGCGTCAGCGACGCCTGCTTCGTCCACTTCTTTGCCAGGGGTCAGATCGTCCGCGGTCAGTTCCGCGTTTCCTTCTTCCAGCTCCAGAAAGGCGGTCTTATCTGCGTCTTCGCGCGCTTCGCGCAGCAACTCCATAACCCTGTCCAACCCGATCTCGATTTTGGCTTCGACTGGGGAGGACGTCGTGGGCGGAGGGTCGGTCGGGTCCACCGTGCCATCGGCTTTCTTGACGTGGATTGCCTCTCCCTCATCATCGACCACCGGCAGCTCTTCGCCCGTGACCTTGGTCTTGTCGGGGAATTCGGGCGGCAGGTCGCTGATCACGACGCGCATTGCGCGAGCCTCAAACGTGTTGTAATGCGGCAAGAGCGAGGCCGATTGGAGGTTGGTCTCCAGTTTGGTCTTGCCTTGCACATTGATGAAGAATTTCATCGTGCTCGAACTCTCGGCGTCGCGCAGTTGTTTCTCTGAATCGACTGAGAGCGAATCGTAAAGCGGTAGGTGTACTTTCTCTCGAATGCCTTGTACGACGGCCATAATCTGTCCTCCTCGAAAAATGCGCCGTAATCCGTCTCGGGTTGCGGCGGCCTTGGAATCGGCTCTTGTGAATGCTCCGGAACCCGGATGGGTCGCGGTACAAAGAGAGTTATCTCACCACAGCGGTTTGAAGGTGTCCGGCGTGCCGGGCGTAGGTCCCGGTTGTTCGGTGAATTGACCGCAGGATGGATTGACGGTTGTCGGTTTGATGTAGCCTTCCAACCCGTCCGTCTGGCCGAAGCCGCTGACATTGGTCGGAAGCGGGCAGCCGGGGTTGTAATTCGGCGCCGTCTCACGCACGTATCCGGCCATATCAGGCTCACCGTAATATCCGGACATCGGATAGTCTTCGGCCAACGGCTCATACTCCGCATAACCGGGCATCTCGGGCATGTGGCCGTAGTAGCCCATCGGCTCATACTCGCCGTAGTAACCCATCGGCTCATACTCGCCGTAGTAACCCATCGGCTCATACTCGCCGTACGGCTCTTCGGCGAAGTAACCCATTGGATACTCTTCGCCGTAACCATTGCCATAGCCGGCCATCGGGTATTCTTCGGCGTACTGTCCGAGCGGATATTCTTCGGCGTAGTAGCCGACCGGCTCGTACATCCCGTAGCCCGGTTCGACCTCGCCGTAGAAATACGGTTCGCCGTAGGCCGCGAATTCGGGCGCTTCGGCGTAGTAGCCATAAGGCTCGACTTCGCCGTAGACGTCTTCGGCAAGGTACGGCTCCTCGCCGTAATAGCCATAAGCTTCGGCCGGCTCGGCGTAATAGCCGTATGCCTCCGGCGCTTCGGCGTAATAGCCATAAGCTTCGGGCGGCTGGGCGTAGTAACCGTAGCCATCCGGCGGTTCAGCGTAATAGCCATAGCTCTCCGGCGGCTCGGCGTAGTAGCCGTAACTCTCCGCCGGTTCAGCGTAGTAGCCCATTGCGGGCGGCGCATAAAATCTCATAAGCCTCACCTTCTGGTTGGTCTCTGATCCTGGATGGTACGGGTTGACGATCATGACTTCGTCGAACCCACGTTTGCCTTTCATCGCCTGATCCTCTCTAGCCTTCGATCCCGCGCGAGGTCACGCGGTAGCTCCCGCCAAGGATGTACAACTGCCTTCCCTCCGGGTCGCACGCGAGCGTCGGCGGCGTCTCCATCAAGTGGATGAAGGAGCGGGGGCGTCCGCGCTGGCCCCGGTCAGATGAGTAGATCAGTCCACGCAACTGACCGAGGTGAACCAGCGTTCGCGGGATTACCCGGCGGCACGGCCTGCGGATCACGCGCGGAGCGGCGAAGCAGTGGAAGCGTTCAAACAGCTCCCGCGCCCGGCCGCAGTCTTCATCGTCCGGCGATTCATCCGCGCGGTTGCAATAACGTTTGACGACGAAGTAACCCACCGTTTCCCGCCCCCCGTATTTCTGTTGATGCGCGCTAGCGCCGGCGCCGGCCTCGGCCTCTCCTGCGGCGACCCGCCGCCGCTGCCGTTGCCGCCGCTGCTTGAGCTGCGGCTGCGGCCGGCGTTCCCGGCGCTGGCAGCGCCGCCGCCGCCGCGGACGCTGGCACTAAACCGCGCGGGCCCGGCCATACGGCGCAACGCATGTAGAGCCGGCGCGGCCCCAGGCCAGTGTACGGAAGCTGCGGTCGAGCCCAGCCCAGCGGCCACGGCGGGCGGGGCGGAGCGGGCATCCCTGGTTGCGGGAATGGCATTGGTAAAGGGAACGGCGGCCGGGGCAGTCCCGGCAGTCCTGGCAGTCCCGGCAGTCCCGGCGGTCTTGGCATTCGCGGCCGGCCGCCGCCGAAGATTTTGCCGATACCCGGAATCTTGCTGGCAAGGCTGCTGACCGCCGGCAGCGCCTTCGACGCCAGAGCCGCGATTTTAGGAATGAACGGGAAAAGTCCGACGGGATTGCCCAAGCCGTCGTAGAGCATCTGGCTCTCGCCGACCTGGTCGGGGTACTCTCCGTAATATCCTTCGTAGCCGTAGAGATGATCAGGAACTTCGCTGACGTATCCTGTCATTTGGTCTTGCACGAGCATTTAAGGCCCTCCTTTTGGATTTCGCAGACACGTTTCCATAGAGCAGGCGGCGACCAACCGATTGGTTGATTGACGGTGGCGTCAATAGGAATCCACCGCCCGCTAACGTTGACCTCGGGGTAGATGTGTGTGTAGACGTGCGGCTTGTTGCGCCGGAACCCGGTCAGCGCCAGCCGCACCGGATGCCCCGTGGACATCAGCATAGCGCCGAGCAGAATCGTCATATCGTCGCAATCGCCCGCCTTCAGCTCGATCATTCGTCGAGCCGTGTGCAACAATTCGACCTGGAAAATATCGCGCGTGTAACGGATGTTGCGCCGCACCCAATCGAAGAGGGCGCAGACTTCGCCGAATCGATCTTTGGGGCGCACGCGGTAGGCGCGGAAAATCTCGATCGCCTTCTGCCGCACGTAAAAATCTTTCGCGCCGTCGCGGATCAACTGCGCGATCAAACGCGCAGTCTCGAGCGTTCCGCGCGTCCCTCTGGGCACGCGGCGGATGATGATGCGGGGTTCGACGTATCGTGGACAGAAGCTGATCATTCATTTCCTCGGCTGCGTTGTAGCGCGCAAACCATTGGGCAACCGGCGTGCCGGGATGGGAGCGGCGGCGAGCCATCGGCGAATCCGCATTGAGAACAAAGAGTTGGGGATCGCATTGAGTGAAACGGGATGGGCGGGCCGGCGCCGCGCGGTCATAACCTTTATGACAGTCCACAAGAGATCAAATGGTCTCAATCAGCTAGCTGGCCAGCCTACTTATTGAATCGAGTGAAGTTTGAGGAGGCGCATAATATTCACGGCTGTCCGAAAGACCTGTTGCCGGTTCTCCATCCGGTTATGTATTCTTGCCGGCAGAGACTGAAAAGAGGTTTTCAATTCAAAAAGATGGCGCAAGAACGTTTACAAAAAATCATCGCGGCAGCCGGCGTCGCTTCGCGCCGGAAAGCCGAGGAATTGATCGTGGCGGGCGAGGTCGCAGTCAACGGCCACGTCGTAACGGAACTCGGCGCGAAGGCCGATCCCGAGCGCGATCACATCAAGGTACACGGACGTCTGATCAACCGGAAACTCAAACGGCAGGAGAAGATTTACATCCTGCTCAATAAACCGCTGGGCTTCCTGACCAGCCGATCCGATCCGAAAAACCGCCCGCTGGTGGTCGATCTGATCGGGCCGTATCACAACAAAGTGCATCCGGTCGGACGATTGGATTTCAACACCGAAGGGCTGCTGCTGCTCACCAACGACGGGGATTTCACCAACCTGATCACCGGGTCGAAGCAGGCGTCGAAGGTTTACGAAGTTAAGGTGAAGGGGAAGCCGAGCGAGTATCAGATAGCGATGCTCAAGCGCGGCGTGACGGTTGACGGCAAACGAACAGCCCCGGCTGTAATACACTTGATGGAAGAGAGCGAGACAAACGCCTGGTACAAAGTCACGCTCTACGAAGGCCGCAATCAGCAGATCAGAAAGATGTTCGACCACATCGGTCATTCGGTGATCAAGCTGCGCCGCGTGGCGATTGGATTCTTGAAGAACGAGCGGTTGAAGCCGGGCGAGTTTCGGATGCTGAGGGAGACTGAGGTAAAGAGGTTTTTCAAGAACAGCAAGAATCGTTGAGGGACAGTCCACCGCGAGCGGATTCCGGGAATATGGATGGACAGGAAGCCTCCTCACAAATTGACGCGCTGCTGCTGCCTTACATCCGCGCCACATCTGAAGCGGACTCTGAGCGCCTGCTTGCCGCGCTCGTGTCCGAATACGTCGAGCCCGTGATCAGACAGGTCATTAGTTCCAAGCTGCGCGTCCGGTTTGATCGCCGGGGCCGCGCTTTGCGCAACCCGGACGCCGAAGACCTCTACGGCGAAACGCTCGTTCAACTGCTGGCCCGGTTGAAAGAGTGCAAGGCCAGCCCCGCGGACAAGGCGATCGGCAATCTTCGCGGCTATGTGGCCGTCGTCTCTTATCACACCTGTTACGAGTACCTGCGGCTCAAATACCCACAGCGGCATAATTTGAAAAACAAACTGCGATATTTGCTGGCGCGTCAGCCGGGCCTGGCGCTGTGGGAAAATGAAAGCGGGGAACTACTAGGCGGATTCGCCGCGTGGCGCGGGCAGACCGGAGCGCGTACGCGGAGCGACCGGTTACAACGACTGATCGATGACCCGCCATCATCCTTGCCATCCGCGGCGTTGCGCGGAGATTTTCAGCGCGCGAGTCCGTCCGATCTGGCCGATTTGGTTGCCGCGATTTTCAATCATACGAACCATCCGATTGATCTGGACGATCTGGTCGGCGTCGTCGCCGGATTGTGGGGGATCAAAGACCGGGCGGAACAGCCGGCGACGCGAGACGAAGACGCTGATCCATTTGCGCGCGCGGCCGATGGACGGGCGGACGTGGCGGCTGAAGTTGACCAGCGTTTTTTCCTGAAGTGGCTGTGGGAAGAGATTTGCCAGTTACCGATACGCCAGCGGATGGCGCTGCTGCTCAATCTGAGAGACGAGCAGGGCGGCGGGGTGGCGTCGTTGCTGCCCGTCACGGGAATCGCCACCATTCGTCAGATTGCCGCGGCGCTGGAAATGACGGACGATGAACTCGCGCGTCTGTGGCCGAGTCTCCCGCTCGACGACGCGGGCATCGCCGGACTGCTGGGCGTCGCCCGGCAGCAGGTCATCAATCTTCGCAAATGCGCGCGCGAACGGTTGGCGCGAAGAATGAGGGCGGTTGATGGGAGAAAATAACTTTTCGAGGCTGGTAATATCCGACCGCAACCTGCGTCTTCCATAGTCACAGGCATAGTCACAGGCATAGTCACGGGCAGTTTATTTGCCGAGGCGCCGATATGAACGGACATCTCTCCGCACAACTCATCGAACGATACCGCGAGCGGGCGCTCCCGCCGGCGGAGCTGCTCGACGCCGACGATCACCTCGCCGCGTGCGAGATGTGCCGTCAGCGCCTTGGCGACGAGCGGCGCGCGCAGGCGGCGGCTCGGTCGCTTCGCGCAGAACTGGCGGCGACCGGGCCGACTCACCTCGCCTACGAGCAACTGGAGGCCTACGTCGAAGGCGCTCTTGATCCGACAGACCGTGAAATCGCCGACGGCCATCTGGAATTGTGCGCGCGGTGCGGCGCGGAACTGGACGACTTGCGCGCGTTTGCAAGGCGGATGGCCGCCTCTCCTGCCAAGGAATATGCGCCGGCCGCGCCATCGTCGCCGCGCGAAAAGGCGCCGTCGTTTGCGAAAGGCTGGCTGGAACGGCTTGAGGCATTCTGGCGCTCGCCTGCTTTCCGGCTTTCTGTCCGGCTTGCCAGTTTCGGTCTGATCGTCGCGCTGCTGCTCTGGGCGGCGTCCCTGAAGTCACGGAACTCCCAATTGCAGACGGCTCTCGATGACGAACGGCGGCGGAACGAAAAGCTCAAACAGGATTATCAGGCTGCCAGCGCTTCCGCCACCGAACTGCGAAATCAAGTGGCGCAACTCAAATCGCCATCTTCGTCAATTGTCCTGACGCTGAATGACGGCGCGGGGCAGGTGACGTTGGACAAGGATGGCGTTGTGGCGGGCGTGGCGCCGGCCTTCCAGCAGACCGTGAAGCAGGCGCTCGCGACCGCGCGAGTCGAGACGCCGCCGTCACTCTCCGAACTGATTGGGAAATCAAGCGTGTTGATGGGGCCGGCCGCCGAAGGACATCCATTCGCGCTGCTCGGCCCCGTCGGCACGGTGACGATGAGCGAGCGCCCGACTTTTCGCTGGCGGGCGCTCGGCGGCGCTGACAGCTACGTGGTCAGGATTTATGACTCGGACTTCAATGAAGTGGTCGTCAGTCCACGGCTTTCAGAAACTAAGTGGTCTGTGACGCGTTCACTCGAACGTGGGCGAACTTATTCGTGGCAGGTAACGGCGCGTGTGAACGACAGAGAGGCCGTCTCACCCATCAGGCCCGCGCCCGAAGCGAGATTTATGGTTTCGGATCAGGCGAAGGCGAATGAACTGGCCAAAGCGAAAAGCGACAGCGCAGGTTCCCATCTGACGCTGGGCGTTCTTTACGCGCGGGCCGGATTGCTCGATGACGCCGAGCGTGAGTTACAAGCCTTGCTGCGCGCCAATCCGCAGTCTGCGTTGGCCCAGAAGTTGTTGCGCGACGTCAGGGCGAAGAGGCGATAATATAGCGTTCAGGAAAAAGAAATGTACCGCAGACTGCCCAGCTAAGATTTCTACATAAGTCATTGTTTCCCGCTCCGGAGGAGCGTAATGTTTATAGATTGTCGTTGTCTTTATTGCCCCAGCTCCGTCAGGAGCGACATCCCGGCGCCGGGATGTCGCTCCTGACGGAGCTGGGGATCATCTTCAACCGCATACCTATAAACATTACGCTCCTCCGGAGCGAGAGGAACTTGTGCAGAAACTTTAGCTGTCCGGTCTGCGGAGGCTTACGTTGCTCGAACGTTGTCGAAGTGCGAGTGCTCCCAGCCAGTGATCGTGATTTTTCCGAACTAGATCGGTTTGCAATTGCGTGTACGGGTCAGTACCGCGAGCGGTAGCGAGCGTGGCCGTGGTCAAGAGGCTGCTTCAATAAGCCACGCTCGCTACCGCTCGCGGTACTGATCCGGCGATCCCGTACGTGCAATTGCAAACCGATCTAAAATCCCTTTCCGGTCACCACGAAGCCCGCCCAGTAAAACGGATGGCGATATTGGCTGCCGCGCTGTAACTTCAAAGCGGCTGCGCGCAACGCGCGCGCAGCGCTGAAGCCGTCGGCCGAGGCGGCCATCTGTGATTTGAGTTGGCGATGGAATTCCACCATCAGCTCGGTCGTGCCGGCCGAATCGACCTTCCATTGGCTGACGACGCTGGTCGGGCATCCGGCGACGAACAAGGCCCACGACAATCCAATCATTCCTTCGCCCGCTCCGACACGGCCCCGCGCCGTCTCGCAGGCTGAGAGCACGGCCAGATCGGCTTTCAAATCCAGATTCATGATCTCCCACGCTTCGAGCAGCCCGTCTTCCACTCCGGCTTTATGGACGTCGCCTTCAGCCTGCGCCAGCAGGACGCGCGAATACAATGGGCTGCTGTCGTTCAGGACGCCGTGTGTGGCCAGGTGCAAAATGCGATAGCTTCCGGCTTCGGTTTTGGCGCGTTCCTCGCGGGCTTCCGCGCCGATGTAGATTTTGCTCTTTGCCTCGCCGTAAATCCGTTTCAGCGTGTTGACCTGTCTTTCGGCGTCGGGCAGCGGATCGAGCTTCTCGTCCATCAATACCGACTTGGCGCGCGCGATGGTTTGCTTGCCCAGCGCCGGATTGCCGAAGGCCAGCAGCGTCGGAGAGCCGGCCGAATCTTTCTTTCCGTCGCGCCTTCCGTCGCGCAGACGGATCATTTCGCGCAACGCCGTCAGCGACGGCGCGTAAGCGATCGCGCAGTCTTCAATCAGGTAGCGGTTAGGCGCGGTCAGCAACGCCTGAAACGGCAATTCCCAGAGCGCGCCATCCGGGACGATGACGAGTGACGTTTTGCCTTGCAACTGCGCCGCCGCCGGTTTGAGCAGCAGGTTGTAAAGTTCGCGCGCCGATTGGCGAAACCCCGGACTGCCTTTTGCCAGTGTCTCCCGGAACTTCGCGGCGCTGTCATCCAGTTGCTTGCGCTTGATCTCCAGCGGGTAAACCTTCAGATCCACTGTTTTCACGGCCGCGTTTCCGGTCAGCGCAAAGAGATAAGTCTTCTCGTCAGTCACAACGTATTCCAGCAGCGCGCTCTGCGCATCAGGCAGCAGACCGCGCGCCTGTTCCAGAGTCAGCGGCTTTGTTTCACCGCGCTGCGCTTTCAGTTCAGGGTGCGCGGCGTAAAGACCGGTCTGGAACGCCTCGTAATCCAGCCGCGCTTTTTGCAATTGGGCGTTGAGATCGTTGAGACGAGCGGCGTCGGGCCGCGGGCGCAGATTCTCGCGTGAAATCTGCATATTGAGCGATACGAGATGATTATTGAATCCTCGTTCCCGCTCTTGTTCCGCCGCAGTCATGGCTTTAGCGATGTTGATGCGGCCACTTTGCAGCACGTCGACTAGCGCGCGCGCTTTGGCTCGTTCAGCGTAGGTGAGCGCGGCGCCGGATTGGTTCTGGGCCACGAGCAACTCGACCATGGCCCGGTATGACGCGAGTTTATCTTCAAAGAAGCGCTGCTGCTCCTGGGCGCCGCCGGCGACCTGAGCGCGAAGAGTCTCGATGACGCCGATGGCCTCTTCAAATGCTTGGCGAGCAGGGGTAAGTTGGTTGAGGGCGCGATAAGACCGGCCCGCCGCACCCAGTGCGCTGCCAGCCTTGGCCTTGTCTCCCAATGCTTCGAACATCGCCAGGCTCTTCCGGTAATACTCGAGCGCCTGCGCGTAGTCGCTCTGCTTGAAATGGACGTTCCCGATGTTGCCCAGCGCGCTGCCGATCTCCTCCTTACGTCCCAAGGCCTCGCTCAGGGCCAGACTCTTCCGGTAATACTCGAGCGCCTGCGCGTACTCGCCCTGCCTGAAATGGACAATCCCGATGTTGCCCAAGGTACCGCTGATCCCGGCCTTGTCTCCCAGAGCCTCGCTCAAAGCCAGGCTCTTCCGGTAATACTCGAGCGCCTGCGCGTATTCGCCTTGCAGACGATGGACCTCTCCGATGTTGTTCATGATTACGCTGATCACAGCCTTGTCCCTCAAAACCTCGCTCAAAGCCAGGCTCTTCCGATAATGCTCGAGAGCCTGCGCGTAGTCGCCTTGCCTGGAATAGACAAGCCCGACGGCGCCCAGAGTTCTGCTGACTCCGGCCTTGGCCCCCAAAGCCTCGAATATCTCCAGGCTCTTCCGGTAATGTTCGAGAGCCTGCGCGTAGTCGCCCTGTCTGGAATTGATGTTCCCGATGTCGTTCATCGTTCTGCTGACCATGGCCTTGTCACCCAAAGCCTCGAACATCGCCAGGCTTTTCTGGTAGTAATCGAGCGCCTGCGCGTAGTCGCCCTGCCTCTGATGGGCATTCCCGATGTTGTACAGCATGCTGCTGACCCCGGCCTTGTCCCCTAAATTCTCGAACAGAGCCATGCTCTTCCGGTAATGTTCAATCGCCTGCGCGTAGTCGCCCCGGCTTTGGTAGGCGGCCCCGATGTTGTTCAGCGCTTTGCTCACACCGGTATTGTCTCCCAATGCCTCGCTCAGACTCAGACTCTTCTGGTAATGCTCGATCGCCTGCGCATAGTCGCCCTGGCTGTAATAGGCGATACCGATGTTGAGTAGCGCCCTGCTGGCCCCGGCCTTGTTCCCCGAAGCCTCGCTCAGGCTCAAGCTCTTCTGGTAGCGCTCGATCGCCTGCGCGTAGTCGCTTTGGCTTTCATGGACAATCCCGATGTTGATCAGCGTATCAGCCATCCCGGCCTGGTCGCCGATTTGCTCCGCAATGTTCTGCGCAATGCGATATCTGGCGAGCGCTTCCGGATAATTGCCTTGTGAACGCAGACGACTGCCATGTCGGGTCAACTCTCGAACTAAATTCTCTGTTACCAGTTCCTTCTCCGCCGCCAGGAGCGCTGACCGCTCAACGTCGGTTTTAAACGACGCCAGCGTATCGGCGAGGTCTTCGACCGCCGGCGTTTCGCGCCAGGCTTTCCAAGTCCCTTCTTCTTTCACGCCATGCAGCGCGCGAATCATTTTCCCAAAACCAGTCGCGGGCTTGCCCGTCTTCGCTTCAATGGCGTTCATCTCAACCTCGAAGCGCAATTTCGCCTTGGCGCCCTCAACCGCCATTTTGAGGGGCGCCAAACCTTTGACCTCGATCTTTTCATGGTCGTCGAAGAATTTCCGCGTCACCGTTCGGCGCGAGGCGAGTTCGGGAGATTTCGCGCTCCATAACCGAAGGAAGCCGTCCAAATCTTTCCTCGCGCAGGCGGCGTAAAACTCCCGCGCCAGCGAGAGCAAAGCCGCTTCATCAGCCGCCGAGTCAGAGATTGCGAGTTCCTTGCGAGATCCGGTTTGAGCCAGAGCTATTGAGAAGAGAACGCAAGCCGAGGCAATGGCCCATAACCAACGATGCCGAGTGTGTCTCATAAAGGCGCCTCCTTTGAAAGCGAGGGGATTGTAGTGGCGGCTCCGACACGGATCAAGAAAACGGCGAGAAGAAAATTTTGTTTCCGTTCCCGCCGATGGTAATACGCCCGCCCTTTTTCCGCCTTCCTCCGGCGTGACAAGAAAATTACGAAGGGGTCGGTCTGCGAACGGCCTCGATTGAAAACTCTCACTCGAAAATGCCAAGGAGGGCAAGGTTTATGTATCTCACCAAACGTCTGATCGCGATTCTGCTATGCGTTCTGCTCTACGCTCCGGCTGCGACGGCGCAGGATGGAAAGACCGAGTCGCAATCCAACCGCAACATTACGCCCATGTCCCCCATGTCTGAGGACGTGACGATCATCATTCAACGGCAACAGGCGCGCTTCGCGGCGCGGAAAGCCGTTGAGCAAATGCGACTGCAGGTCTTCGACCAATCGGGCGAAGTTGTTTTTGACAGCGGGCCGGTCGTCGTCAACGAAATCGACTGGCCGTTTCAAAACGCCAACGGCGAAGCGATCAAGAGCGGATTGTACGCCTATACGCTCTCGATCAAAGAAACCGGGATGGAGACGTCGCGCGTGCGACGCGGCCATTTCATCGTTGATCGCGCCAAAGATCGTGACGGCTCAGACCGTCTCTGGGTCACAAGCAAGAACGACGACGGCGTCGGAGTCGATCTGACGGTGGCCCGCGACGAAAACGAGACTGTGGCCGGGACCGTCTTGGATGGCCGGCGGCAGGCCGGGCAGCAGGGCGCAAGCGAACATCAAGGCGGCGAGCGCGAAGTCGAACCGGGCGCTCAAAGCAAGGAGTCCACGGCCGCCGCCGCCGCCGGCATGATTGGAAAGATCGCTAAATTCACTTCAGCGACCGAGGTCGGCGATTCAGTGATCACCGAACAGAATGGAAACATCGGCATCGGGACGGCGAGTCCCGTGACCGCGCTGGATGTCAGAGGCCGCCTCACGCTCGATCCGGGACCCGGCATCCCCGTTGTGCTTTTCACGGCCGCCAGCGGCGGAGAACAGAACCGGTTTCTTGAACTGATTAACTCCCCCACCACGCGCAGCGCTTCGGGACTCAAGGCCGGAGGCCTTCTGGTCTCCGACGATTACAATTTTGCCCAGCCGGGAAAGAACAATCTGATTGTCAAAGGCGTCATTGGCATTGAGACTCCTAACCCGGAAAGCGAGTTGCACATTCACGGACTCAATCCCTTTATCACCTTCAGCACGGCGGCGGGCGCCAAGGCGTACATCCAAAATTCAGGTGGCAACCTCGTCTTCAAACCTTCCGGATTTGGCGCCTGTTGCTCGGCGATGGTCATTCAACCGAACACCGGTAATATCGGCATCGGCGCAGCGAATCCGGCGAACAAGTTGCAGGTCGAAGGCGCAGGACCAGTCGAGGCGGCAATTAACAGCGTGAATGACCGCGCGGTCCTCAGTCTGGGAAACACCATCGGCCCCGCGCGGTATATCTGGACAGTCGAGAGCGGCGTCAGAGGCATAGCCGGATCGTTCGGTATCTACAACCGCACGACGAACAAAGTAGGGCTTGAGATCGACGGCAGTGGGCAGGTTTACGTGAGATCACTGCAGATCACGGGAGGCGCGGACCTTTCTGAAAAGTTCGACGTGCTGGCCGAGAAAAATTCCGATGGCGTGGCGGAAATTCAACCGGGCATGGTTGTCGCGATCGATCCGATCAATCCCGGAAAACTCAGTCTCAGCCGGCGCGCTTACGACCGCCGTGTCGCGGGCGTCATCAGCGGGGCGGGCGGCGTCCAGCCCGGAATGACTATGGGACAAGAGGGCACGTTGGCCGACGGCAAACATCCGGTGGCGCTGAGCGGGCGCGTCTACGTTTGGGTTGACGCCACGCGCGGCGCGATTAAGCCGGGCGACTTGTTGACGACCTCGGCCACACCGGGACACGCGATGAAGTGCGCCAACCCGGCGAAAGCGCGGGGCGCGGTGATCGGCAAGGCGATGACCGGGTTGGAGCGCGGCAAAGGGCTGGTGCTCGCGCTCGTCACATTGCAGTAGGAAAACTTCAGCGAGAAAGGAGGAACGTCATGAGAAAGATAAAGAGACTCACTCTCTGGTGGGCGCCGCCGCTATGTCTTCTTGTTTTGCTTTGCGCGCTGAGATTCCGGCCGGTGTCCGCGCAATCGGGTCAGCGCCCTGAAGAGAACATCCCCGGCGTCCCCGCAGGCTATACGATCATTGAAGGCGACATCCAGATGCCGATCGAGGTCGTCAACGCGATGCGGCCCCAAGCGCAGTTAAAGCCGAGCGCTCCTCAAGCCGCGTTCACCACTCGACTCTGGCCGAACGGGATCGTCCCGTTCAGATTTGAAACCACGCCGAGGGCTACGTCCAATTGTTCCGGCGCACTGGCGAGCGGCTTCGTTTCGACGGCCAATCAAAGCGCGATGCGCAGCGCGATGGGGGTGATTGAAGCGGTGGCGAACGTGTCATTCCGGCAGTGCGCGAACAACGATTGTGGCGGCGGCAACCCGCCGCACATCCTTATCCGGGATTCAACCAACGATACGACCGCGGGCCCTGGTAACATCTGTCAGGACGCTTCACTCAACAATTCCGCGGTGGGCAGGCAAGGCGGCGGGCAGATCATCAACATCGTGAGTTGGACGGGAACAAGTTCTCGGTTCATCATCGTGCATGAACTGCTGCATGCCCTCGGCTTCTATCATGAACAAGTCAGGCCGGATCGTGACATCTACGTGAATGTCGCCGCCTTCTGCAACAATGTGCTGGGAGGCTGTATGGGCAGCACATACCTGAACAACTTCCCCATTGATAACGGGGCCACGGCATACGGCTACTACGACTTCGACTCGGTGATGCATTATGGGCAGTGCGACTTCTCAAGAAATACCAACTGCCCCGCGCCAAGCGCCACATTCCCTGACGGCGGCGTTACCATCCGGGTGAACCCGCCATACAACACGCAGACCTCGCCTGACGGCGTGCTGTGGCCAACCGCTATCGGCCAGACCAAACGCCTCAGCCAACTGGACCGGCTGACCGTCTCGTTCCTTTACTCGCGCCCCAACTGGCGATTCGTGGACGGAGCGTACACCGGACAGAGAGGCTCTCCGGACGGCACTTTCCTGCGGCCTTACCAGTCGCTCGCCACCGGCGTCAACGCGACGCCCATCGGCGGCGTGCTGTGGATTCAGCCTGGCGTATATTTCGCCAATTCGTTGACCAAAGCGATCACGCTGCATGCGCCGCTCGGCGGCGTCACTATACGCCAGCAGCAAGGGGCGGGCGGCGACACGCTGGCCGCGGTTTCCGCCGCCAGCTATAACGGCGAGCTGGCGAGCGAATCAATCGCAGCGGCATTCGGCGAAAGCCTGGCTTCCGGCACGGCGGCGGCCACGTCATTGCCCTTGCCGACGACGCTCGGAGGCGCGACGGTGAAGGTCAGGGACAGCGCGGGCGTGGAGCGCGATGCGCCTCTCTTTTTCGTCTCGCCAGGGCAGATCAATTACCTCGTTCCCGTCGGCGCAAGCGTCGGCCCAGCGGGCGTCGCCGTCTACAAAAGCGGCGACGTGGTCGCCAACGGCACGATCCCAATTACGGCCACGGCCCCCGGAATCTTCACCGCCAACTCCAGCGGCCAGGGCGTGCCCGCGGCTGTTGCGCTGCGCGTGCGCGGCGCGGCGCAGACCTTTGAGCCTCTGCTGCGTTATGACGAGGGGCAAAGACAATTCGTCCCCGTGCCGATTGATCTGGGGCCGGAAGGCGATCAGGTCTTCCTGATCCTGTTCGGCACTGGTTTCCGTTCGGCCACCTCAGCGTCCGCGGTCACGGTAACGGTCGGAGCCGAGAACGCCGGCGTCTTTTTCGCGGGCGCCGTGTTCGGACTCGCCGGACTGGATCAGACGAACGTGCTGTTGCCGCGCAGCCTGGCCGGGAAGGGCGAAGTGAATGTCTTGCTGACGGCGGACAACAGGTCGGCCAACGCCGTCACGGTCAACGTTCGCTGACTTTGCCGCGAGAAGGCGAAACCCGAACGTCACACAGCTTGGGACGGCGACTGCGATCCGTCCCAGGCTGAACCCGACGAAAATAATTTCCTCTTCGGCCTCAGCGTTTTAAGCCCTGTTACCGCAAAGCGCCTCAGCTTGACAAGGTATAGGCAAGACCTTAGAGTCTCGACTTCAACCGCAGACAATTTTTCAAACGTTGCACAGGAGTAAGTCACCATCACCTGCCATTCATTCACTCGCGGACGGGGAAAGCAAAGGACCTGGAAATGGAAATAGTATTGGCCGAGAGCCTGGGATTCTGCATGGGGGTCAAACGCGCCGTGGATATGGCCTACCGCGCGATTGAGAAATCCGACGGCCAGCAGGTTGTGGCGCTCGGCCCGTTGATCCACAACACGCAGGAGATCGAACGCCTTGAGAAAGACGGGATCAGGGTGGCTGATGAAGACTCCATTCCCGAAAACAGCACGGTGATCATTCGAGCGCACGGCGTTGCGCCGCAAGCTTTGCAGGCTTTGAAATCGCGCGGGTTGAAGATCATGGATGGCACCTGCCCTTATGTTCATTACTCGCAGCGCAAAGCCCTCGAACTGCGCGAAGCGGGTTACACCGTGGTTATCGCGGGCGACAGGAATCATCCGGAAATCCAGGGCATTCTCGGTTATATCGATGATGACGCTTACGTCGTCAAGACGGTTGAGGACGTCCGGGAATTACCGGCGCTGGATCGCGTTGGGGTTATTGCCCAGACGACGATCAGTCCGAAAAAGTATCAGGCCATCATCGATGCGCTCAGCGCGTCGGCGCGCGAACTGAAGGTCTGCGAAACGATCTGCGACGCGACGGAAGAAAACCAGAAGGCGATCCGCGAGCTTTCGGCCGAAGTCGAGATGCTTTATGTCATCGGCGGGCGTCATAGCGCCAACAGCAACAAGCTGGTCGAAACGGCGCGCGAAAAATGCCCGCGCGCCACGCTGATTGAAACGGCCGGCGAAATCAATCCTGAGGATTTGCGCGGCGTCAGACGCGTGGGGATCAGCGCCGGCGCTTCGACGCCTGATTGGATGATTCAAAGCGTCGTCGAAAGACTCCGTGAGATTGGAGAATAGGGAATAGGGAATGCTCTTTACTTATGTCCCAGGCTTCAGAGATGTTTAAACAATTATACGTAGCGGCTTGAAAATTTATTATTTAAAAAGGATTCCCCATTCCCCATTCCCCATTCCCCATTCGCTTCGTTTGGCAAATCCGTGCTGAAGGTTTATCATTCATTCTCTTTCAATCTGCGCTCTTTCACTCTACAAAGATTGCAGACAGCCGAGTTGCAAGTGCTTCTCGTGTAGTTTTCCCAGGAGGAAGTCCAGTTTCAATGTCAACCAGCAATCCTATTCAACCCGCTATCGGCGCGGGCGAAGCTCAGGAAGTGAATAACGCCGCGGGCGTCGCTACCGCCGAAAGCGCACAACCGGCGACTGTTGAAGTCGCCGCTTCAGAATCCGCCGCTACCGCCGCTGTTCTCGAACCGTCAGCCAATATATCGGCCAATAACTCCGGCGCCGACGCCGCCAGCGATGACGCTGACGGTGAATTCAGCATGGAGGACTTTGGCAAGATTCTCGCCGAACACGAACAATCGCACCGCAGCGAGATCAGCGAGGGTGAAGTCGTCAAAGGCCGCGTCGTCAAAATCACCGAACAGAACGTCATCATTGATGTCGGTTTCAAATCGGAAGGGATCGTCGCGATCAGCGAGTTCAAAGACGGCGAAAAGGTTACGGTCAATCCGGGCGATGAAGTTGATGTCTACGTCAAACAACTCGAAAACTCCGAAGGCTACGTGGAGCTTTCACGCGCCGACGCCGTGCGCATGCAGTCGTGGGAGCAGATCGAGATGGCGTATAAACAGGGCACGAACATCATCGCGCGCGTGACGGACCGGATCAAAGGCGGCCTCCGAGTTGATGTCGGAGGCATCCAGGCGTTTCTGCCTGGCAGCCAGGTTGATGTTCGCCCGGTCCGCAACCTCGACAGCTTCAGGAACAAAGAGATCGAAGTCCGCGTCCTCAAGGTCAACAAGAAACGTGGCAACATCGTTCTTTCGCGCAAGGCCGTTCTCGAAGAGATGATCAACGGCAAAAAGAACGAAACTCTCAAGAACCTCGAGGAAGGCATCATCGTCGAAGGCCAGGTCAAGAACATCACCGAATATGGCGCGTTCATTGATCTCGGCGGTCTGGACGGCCTGCTCCACATCACCGACATGTCCTGGGGCCGCATCCAGAATCCGAATGAAATCTTCAAGGTCGGCGAGAACATTCAGGTCAAGGTGCTCAAATTCGACCGCGACAAGGAACGCGTCAGCCTTGGCTACAAACAATTGATCCCCGACCCGTGGGCGACGACGGTCGAGCGTTTCCCGATAGGCGCGCGCGTTAAAGGCAAGGTGGTTTCGATCACCGATTACGGCGCGTTCATCGAGATCGAGCCAGGCATTGAAGGCCTCGTTCACGTTTCCGAGATGACTTGGTCGAAGCGCGTCAAACACCCGTCGAAGCTCCTGTCGGTCGGACAGGAGGTCGAAGCTCAGGTCCTCGAAGTTGATTCGAACAGCCGTCGCATCAGCCTCGGCATCAAGCAGATTGAGCCGAACCCGTGGGAGACGCTGCAGGAGCGTTACGGTGTCGGCACCAGAGTCAAAGGCCGCGTCCGCAACCTGACCGACTTCGGCGCATTCATTGAGATCGAGGATGGCATTGACGGCCTCGTTCACGTCTCCGACATCTCCTGGACCAAGCGCATCAAACATCCGTCGGAAGCGCTCAAGAAGAATCAGGAAGTCGAAGCGGTGATTACCGCGATTGACGTCGAAAATCGCCGCCTCTCGCTCTCGATCAAAGACCTTGAGCCGAACGCTTGGGACAAGTTCTTCGACACGCATCATCTCGGCGACGTGGTGACCGGCAAGGTCACCCGCTTCGCCAACTTCGGCGCGTTCGTCGAACTCGAAGACGGCATTGAAGGTCTATGCCACGTCTCCGAATTGTCCGAAAGTCACATTGACAAACCGGAAGACGCGGTGAAGCAGGGACAGGCGCTTCAATTCAAGATCCTGAAGATGGATCGCGAGGCGCGCAAGATCGGTCTTTCGGCGCGCGCCGTCGGCAAGGACGAGCCTATTCTTGACGTGCGTAACTACACTTCGGCTGATTCCGGTATGGCCAGACTCTTCGAGGTCGCCGATTTCAACACTGGCTCTGGCGACGAAGGATCGAAGAACTAGGCGCAATGTAAGACCGATTGTTGGTTGGCAGTAGGCAGTGGGCAACAGATGGCCTCCCCACCGGGCAGTAGCGTCAATCGCCGCCTGGCAGGGCGCGCCGCTAATGCCCACTGTTTACTTTTTGTTCATCTTGAAATGTTGATCTTGCCGTTCGTTCGCTAAATCGATTGTCTTTATGAAAAGAAGCTCTCTTGCGTGGATTTTAGTTATCGGCGCAATTCTCTGTGGCCTGTTCGTCATCAGCCTCTTTGCGATCATGGTGGTGATGTCCGACGGCGACGGATTTTCGGCCGGCGGCGACCGCATCGCCGTGAT
>Ga0187894_10000854_pt1 | contig 40875 bp, 23 predicted proteins | sample GBC1701081metaG_FD_136650 | JGI IMG/M metagenome (GOLD analysis project Ga0187894, IMG submission 136650) | White microbial mat communities from a lava cave in the Kipuka Kanohina Cave System on the Island of Hawaii, USA - GBC170108-1 metaG ... | reverse complement strand
TGTACCACGCCGATTTTTTCAATGGCGCGCGCCTCTTTGTCTCGTCGAGACATACTTGCGAAGGCCTGCCTTGCCTGGTTGTACGCATCGAGAGCTTTTTGACCTTCGTTCTGACAACGGTAGACGTCGCCGAAGCCCAGTAACAGGTTGGTCTCCTGGTCGCGGTCGTCTAAAGCTTGAGCGATCGGAAACGCCTCCTGGAAGTAGTTCAGCGCCGATTGTGTTTCGCCGATGCTAAGGTACTCCGCGCCGAGACGGGCCAGCATCCTTAACTTGCCTTGACGATCGTCGAGCTGTCGCCAGAGCGCCAACGCTTCTTCAAACTTCGCGATAGCTTCCCGCCATTTTTCCGGCGCGCTATTTTTCAACTGGGTCCCCGCCCGTTCCGCGCTCTCGGCGGCAATGCGGGTTTTGGATTGCTGTGATGAAGGAGGCGACGCGCCGCCGGACAGCCCCGGCGAGAGGACCGCCGTCACAAGCGGCAGAGAACAGACGCAAACGCGCATAACAAGGCGTGAAAAAGCTGAGACCGGACGAATCATATAGCGCTCCTTGCAGTTTTCCCAGTGTTTAGACTTGAAAGGAACCGCGACGGCCGGATTCTAATTCAAATCATCCAACCGTGGAAATCATTCCCGCACAGCGGAACGGCCACGGGGCGCCGCCGATTGGGCGGCGTCCCGCGGCCTCCTGATGGTGATCGGTTAAACAACCAATCGTCAGCGCTGCTCGGCTTTTTCAGGCGCCCGCTGGGCGCCCTTCTCCGCGGACTTGCCGAAGGCTTCGGGATGCAGATAAGCGCCGCGTTCCGCGATCGGTTTCATCTCTTCGACAGTAACGCGATGCATTTCGGCGTAAGCGTCTTTGCGAACGCCGGTCAATTGCCACGACACTTCCGTTCCGGGCTTGCCGCCCGCGATCTTGAACCGGTTCCCGCTCACTTTCTTTGCGACGTAAACCGGAGCGAAGCCGCCGATGCAGGTCAGTTGGTAGCGGAACTCGCGGTTGAGCGCCTCGAACCAATCGGGCAGCGCGACCTCGGCCGAACCGTCTTTGCCGAGCGTGACGATGCCATTGTAGATGTTCATCATATCGGGCGATTCGACGAAGGAATGCGAGAGGGTCTTGTTTTCAGGATCGATCGGGTGATCGATCTTGAACGCGCCGGCGGCCTTCGACAGAAACCCGGCCACGTGAACCCTGCCGATGAAGTATCCGGCAAAGCCGTTGGGGCTTTCGGTTCGGCCGACCACGCCATAGTTGATGCCGGTCGTGTCGGTGGCATGACCGAGCACGCCCCGGCCGTTCGCTCCGCTGTTGATCCCTTTGACGCCGAAGGTCACACCGTTCGTGACATTCATCTCGCCGAGCACGCCCACACCGGTGTTGCTCTTGCTTTCACCGCGAACGCCAATGCTCTCGCCATCCGTCCGGTTGGCCATTCCCAGAACGCCAATCCCTTCGCGACTATTGCTCGTTCCTTTCACACCTATGCCTTCGCTGTTCGCCAATGGCGGATCGAAGTCTTCGGGGTCGCTTGTGGCGTGCCCCCAAACGCCGATCCCGATTGTTTAACGTGAAGTATTGGCTCGCTGCGTTGGCAAACTGAGTGGTTGAAGGCTGAAATTCAAAGAGGCTTGCGGTCAAGGGGGGACCGCGACCAACGCTGCGGGCCAGGATTTTTCCAGCCACTCTGATCTGGCAATCTCGGGGAAAACATGTCGCAGCGGACAAAAAAATAGGAGACAAAAAAATAGGGTCAAAAAATAGCGGACAGAAAAATAAAGAACTTCCGGATCCGGTAGGCCCACATTTAACCCTGGAGAGAGTTATGCCAGGTCGAAGAGAGAGTACGGAACAGACGGAAGGTTTTTCCGTCTGTTCCGTACTCTCTCTTCCCTCATCAGTCAGGCGCCACGGTTAAATGTGGAGCTACCCCGGATCCGGTCTTTATTTTTTTGTCCGCTATTTTTTTGTCCGGTGTTGCAGACTCTGTTCGCCGAACTGTTAGCGAATAGCGATGCGCACCGTATTGGAGGTTTTGCCGTCAACCGAGATCACCACATCAACTTCGCCGCGCCCGGCCAGTGTGCGCGACAGGCGCGCGTTGATCTGATCCAATCCGACAAAGCCTGGGACCTCGCCTGCGTAGATCACTTCGTTATTCACGCCGCCGATGGAGCAATTCACGGCGGAGAGCGCGCTGCGGAACTTCAACCCCGTACCATAAAGCGCCAGGAAGAGCTGATCAGTCGCGGGGCCGAGGTCTATCGGCACGGCGACGAAGCGGTTCTGCGCGGCGTCGTATTGAGCGACGGGTTCATAGCTCAGCGCCCCGTTTGCCTTGAGGCGCAGCGCGACGGCGTTGGCGACCCCTTGCCCGCTAGCGTCCGCCGAGAACAGGCCCGGCGAGACAGTCGCAATCTCGACGGCGCCCGCCGCCGTGACGTCCGCGCCGTTCGTGACGGTCACGCCGGCCAGGCCGAGCGTCGCGCCGGGCGGGATTTGATAGTTGATCTGCGCTGGCGAAACGAAGAAGAGCGGAGCGAGGCGTTCCGTGCCTGCGCCGTCTTTAACCTTCAGTTTGACGCCCGCCAACTCGGTCGGCAACGGAAGCGTGGAGGCCATCTCCGTGCTCGTCGCCATATTTGAACCGAACGCGGCGGCGATTGATTCGACGGCAAGCCCGCCGTTCGCGGTAAAACTCGCCGCCGAAACGCTGGTCACTGCGTTGACTGCGATGACGAGCGTGAAAGCCCGCTCTCCCATACATCCGTTTGCGTCAGTCACGCGCACGGTGAAGTTGACCATGCCAGCCGAAGTCGGCGTGCCCGTGAGCGCGCCCGTCGTCGCATGCAACGTCAACCCCGTGGGCAAGGCGCCCGCGCTGACGCTGAAGTTGTAGGGTGATGCGCCCCCCGTCGCCGCAATCGTTTGGTTGTAAGCCGTTCCTACCGTCCCGTTCGCCAATCCCGCCGGATTGATCGTGATCGAGCTACAGGCTGGATTGTTGACGACCAGCGTGTAACCGCGCTCGCCCCTGCATCCGTTTGCGTCGGTCGCGCGCACGGTGAAGTTGTAATTGCCCGCCGTCGTCAAGCTTGCGTTTGTAAGCTCGCCCTCCGACAGGAGCGACGATCCGGGCGGCAATGCGCCGGCGGAGATGGTGAATGAATATGGCGCGGTTCCACCCATCGCGGAAAAGGTCTGTCTATAAGCCGCGCCGGTTGTGCCTGGGGATAGCGCCGGATTGGTCGGATTGAGGGTGATGATCGGACAGGCTGGATTGTTGATGACGAGGTCGTAATTGGCCTCATCCGCGCATCCGTTCGCATCGGTCATGCGCACATTGAAGTTGTAATTACCCGCCGTCGTCGGCGTACCGGTCAGATTGCCGCCGGACGAGAGTGTCAATCCGCCAGGCAACGCGCCCGCAGTGATTCTGAACGCATACGGCGCGGTTCCGCCCGCGCCTGTAAAAGTCAGGCTGTAGGGCGCGCCGACCGTCCCTGCGGGCAACATAGAATTGTTGGGGTTGATGGTGATTGTGGGACAGGTGGCGCTGTTGATAACCAGCGTGTACGCGCGCTGACCCGGACATTGACCCGCATCCTTGAAGCCCACGGTGAAAGTGAATGCGCCGACGCCTGTCGGCGCGCCTGACAAGACGCCGGTCGTGAAATCGAATGTCAGCCCTGTTGGAGGCGTTCCTGAAAACAGGTAGGCGCGGTAAGGCGCAGCGCCACCTGTCGCTGAGAAGGTCTGGCTGTAAGGCGTTCCCACCGTTGCCGGCGGCAGATTCGGATTGGCCGGCGTAACCGTGATCGTTGGACAAGTGGAACTGACGAATAACGAATAGGCCTGGACGCCGACGCAGCCGTTGGCGTCGATAGCGCGAACGCTGAAGTTGAAGGTCCCGGTTTGCGTCGGCGAGCCTGACAACACGCCGGTCGCCGCATTGAACGTCAAACCGAGCGGCGGTGGACCTCCGATCAGAGCCAGCGTGTACGGCGCGACGCCTCCCGTGGCCGAAAACGTCTGGCTATATGGCGTGCTGATGGTCGCCGGCGGCAAGTTCGGGCTGGTCGGATTGACGGTGATCAATGGGCAGGGATCGATGAACAGGATGTAAAGACGAAATCCAATGCAGCCGGCAGTATCGGTCGCGACGATCGTGAAGCTGAAATTTCCCCCCGCCGTCGGCGTTCCCGACAGCAAGCCGGCCGTAGAGAGCGTCAACCCGGCGGGCAAAGAGGATCCCGTGGCGAGGCTGAACGCATAAGGCGCCGCGCCTCCCGTCGCCGTGATCGTTTGACTGTACGGCGTTGCGATCTTGCTAGAAGGCAATGGACTCGCCGGGTTGAGCGTGATCGCGGCGCAGGCGCTGATGGTCAGCGAATAGGTTCGCTCACTCACGCAGCCATTGGCGTCGGTCGCGCGCACGGTGAAGCTATAGGAGCCCGCAGTGGTTGGGGCGCCGGTCAAATTGCCGTTCGAGGCGAGCGACAAGCCCGTTGGCAATGCGCCGAGCGCAATGCTGAACACGTACGGGGCCGCGCCGCCCGTCGCTGAAAAGGTCTGGTTGTAGACCGCGCCAGTCGCGCCTGCGGGCAGTGTGGTGTTGGTCGGATTGAGAGTGATGGCCGGACAGACAGGATTGTTGACGACGAGCGTGTAACTGCGTTCGCCAAAGCATCCGTTCGCATCATTCCCACGCACGATGAAACTATAGCTGCCCGCTGTTGTCGGTGCGCCGCTCAGCGCGCCGTTTGTGGCTAACGACAATCCCGGTGGCAATGCGCTGATATTGGTACCGAACAAATATGGCGCGGTTCCGCCGCTTGCCGAAAACGTTTGGCTGTATGGGAGGCCGACCTGGGCGACCGGCAGAGTGGCAGGGTTGATAGTGATGAGCGAACAGGCCGGATTGATGATGAGCGTGTAGGCGCGTTGGCCAAAACAGCCGTTCGCGTCGGTTGCGCGGACGTTGAAATTGTAGGTCCCCGCCGACGCCGGCGTGCCGGTCAAATTGCCGTTTGAGGCGAGCGACAGTCCGGCCGGCAGCGCCCCGCTCGATATGGCGAACGAATACGAACCTGCGCCGCCCGTCGCCGTGAGCGTCTGGTTGTAAGCCGTCCCGGTCGTGCCTGTGGGCAAAGTAGTCGGATTGACGGTGGTGGTCGGACAAGCGACGAGGAGCGTATACTCGCGCTCACCCCTGCATCCGTTCGCATCGGTGGCGCGCAAGGTAAAGGTATAGCTCCCCTCCGTTGTCGGCGTTCCGGAGATCGTGCCGGGCGAAAGCGTCAGTCCTGGAGGCAACGCGCCCGAGACGATGGCGTAGGTGTAGGGCAATTGTCCGCCAGTTGCGTGGAAGCCCCATGAATACGCCAGGCCGATCCTGCCGGTAAGTATCCCAGGAGGAACGAATGTGATCGTCGGGCAGATGTTTGCCGTGATGATTTTTAACCCGATGCAGCCGTTTGCGTCCGTTGCCCGTATTCCAAAGCTGAAGCTGCCGGCCGTCGTCGGCGTGCCCGACAAGACGCCGGCCGGGGAGAGTGTCAACCCAGGCGGGATGCCGTTCGGGGGAACGAGGCTAAAGGCATAGGGAGCAGTCCCTCCTGACGCGGAGATCGTGTTGCTGTATGGTTGATTAACTGTCGCGCCGAAACTGCTCAGTGGGATGTTGATTGTCGGGCAAGCGGTCACCCGGATCATGTACGACCGAGTTCCAGTGCAGCCGTTGGCGTCAGTCGCGGCAACATCGAAGAAGTAGTTGCCCGCCGTCGTAGGTGTCCCGGTAATCCCGCCATTCGGCGTTGCCCCCAGCCCCGGCGGCAACGAAGCGGTGTAGGCAAAAGTATAGGGGGCCTTGCCATTGGCCCCAGAAAGGTTTTCCGCATACGGCAAACCGATCAAACCAGGGGACAGCGAGGAGGGATTGATCGTGATTGTCGGGCAGATCACCGAGATCCCGTACGATTTCGAGTTGAAGCATCCGTTGTCATCCGTCGCGCGAACGGTGAAACTGAAATGGCCCGCCGTTGTTGGGGTTCCGCCGACCGCGCCTCCTGATGAAAGTAGCATCCCTGGCGGCAACGAGCCGCCAATGAGTGAATAGGTATAGGGCGCCTGGCCACCGGACGCTGTCAGACTCTGCGAATACGACGCTCCAATCACGCCGTTCGGCAACGCAATCGGGCCGAGCGTGATTGTCGGACAAATCACCTGGATCCCATACGATCTCGATCCGAAGCAGGAACTGCGATCCATCGCGCGCACGGTGAATGTGTAGTTGCCCGTCGTTGTCGGCGTCCCGGAAATCCTGCCCGTTGATGGCGTCAATGTAAGTCCCGGTGGCAACGCGCCGCCGAAGATCGAATAGATATAGCTCCCGGCGCCGCCGGATGCGGTGATGGTCTGCGAATACGAGGCGCCGGCTGTGGCGTTGGGCAGCGTGCCAGGGGAGAGTGTGATCGTCGGACACTGCGCGGCGGCGGTGAATTTGACCCACTGCCGATCAGGCGCGATTGTGAGACAGAACAGGATCAGAAGTGAGAAAAGGACGATGTTGACGCGGCGGAATTGTGATTGAAGAGAATGCATACCCAGGCTCCTTTCGTAGTGAGCGATAGTTAAAAAAGACAGCTCCGTTCACTACTGGCAGCCGGGGAAAAAGCATGTCGTTGTTATTTTCACCATTCCCATTTTTTAGTCGGGAAAGGCGATCTATGGAGAGTGAGTCGAATTCAACGCTGATAGAGTAGCATTCTCTGGGGAATCGAAATGTGGGGATGTAGCTAAAATTCGCCGCGATCCGTACTATTGATCTAAATGCTCCACACTGGAGACACGTTCAGTTAACTACCGTGATGACCGCGCATTGTCGAATCGAATTCGTGGATTGTGGAATTCGATGATGCGGATGCTGACCTTGCCATTCTCGGCGCGCATCACGCGGCGCGATGTCGGGAACCAGAGACCGTCAACCTGCCTATATTCGTCGGTGAACGCTTCGCTGCGTTTAAGCGCGCCGGTCCCGGCGTCGAAATACGTCACGGTGAAATGGCGCGGCAGGAATCTGCCACCCCCAGCCGGCGTCTCTTCCATGATGCTTATCGTGAAATGATCGGCGCCAACCGTCCGGTCAACTTCCGTGACATGATTGTCGCGAATGCGATAGGACGACTTCATTGAATCGTTAAGCGCGACGCGGCGGCCTGCGGGCGAGTTATCATCCTCGCCAAAGGTGATCGGATGCCGGCCATCGCCTTTGTCAAAATCCGGACTGCGGCGATGTCCGAGAATATTCATCACCGTCTCATTTAGCCAGCCTTTCGCTTCCTCCTCCACTCCCTCAATATCTAGCTCACTGCCTTTACCGACATCGTATTTCAGTGTGCCTTTGGCAACCTTGCCGTTATCGTTCAAAACGACTCCAGTGGTGAATCCGACAAAGTTCGACAGAAAATAATATCTGGTGTCGCGCGTGGACTTGAGAAGATTCCACGCTACCGGATCCGCCTTCCTGGTTTCTGAATCCGAAATTGGCGCATTCGAATTTGGTTTGGTAGTTTGGGCCAGCCCATTAATGGAAAGCAGCGCTAGGCAAGCGATGCAGGCGATGGAAAGAATTATTCGTCTCATTGTTTTTAACCTCGTGATTTTGGTTGTGAGTTTGCGAGTGAAAGTTTTGGGGCCAAAGACCACGCTCTCACCCGATACAGACACACACTTGAGTTATGCGGGACACGGAAGCTTAAGTTCCAAATTAACTACCTGGAACAAAGGCCGATCCGTTTCCTAAATCAGGCCACGCAAAATTGGTACAGAGATCTCAACCGCAGAGGGTCGCCGCAGGATCGCAGAGAACGATCCAGACAGGGCTTCCCTTTGCGTACCTCTGTGTCCGCTGCGGTTGGTTGTACCAATCTTGGTTGCTCTGATTTAGCTGATAGAGTAACGTTTTCTGGGGAATCGAAATGTGGGGTTGTAACTGAAATTTGTCGCGATCTGTACTATTGATCTAAATTTCGGCTCTGACTGTTTGCTGTTGTCTTTGTGGGATACTAGAAAAACCAGTAAGTAGAATAACCAATGCTAAGATGGCAGACATGCTATGCCTCTGTGAAGGGGGAGTCAACTGTTTTTTTCGGTATTCTCCCGGCGCCTTGGCGAAGAAGGGTTACTAAATCAGAGCAGGCGAGATTGGTACAGAAACAACCACGGATTTTCCGTCGCATCCGTGTAAATCCGTGGTTGCCTCTGTACCAATCTCGGATGTTTCGATTTAGAGAATGACTGCGGCGGCGAAGCTCACTTCCACTCGCCCTGGATCACAAATCCAGCCCAGTAATAAGGCGACGACCAGCGCGAGCTTCTCGACATCTCGATCTGCGCCGCGCGCAATGCGGCCGCCGGTCGCAGGTTTTCTTTCAACATCCCGCGATAGAAATGACGCATCAGTTGGGCTGTCGCCCGATCGTCCACCTGCCAAAGGCTGGCGACAACGCGCTCGGCGCCGGCGTACATAAATCCGCGCGTCAATCCGACGAGGCCCTCGCCTTTGATTTCCTTGCCGAGCGCAGTCTGGCAGGCGCTCAGGACTACGAGGTCGGCGGGCAGTCGCAGGTTGAAGATTTCGTGCATCCGCAGGAAGCCGTCCTGCGGCTTTCCGTTTTCATCCACGAGCGAAAGCACGAGACCCGAGAGTTCGGGATATTCGCTGTTGATCAGGCCGTGCGTGGCAAAGTGGACGATACGATACCGGCCCAGCTCGCCGCTCGCGGCAAGTTGACGGTTGGCCTCGAAGCCTGTGGCTTTGAGCGTCGAATTTCTGGGCGCAAGCCTCGTGATGAATTCGGCCTCCTCATTGGAAAACACGAGGCGGCCGAAGCCGTCGCGATGAAAGCTCCGAGCCGAACGCGCAAGTTCCGAGGGCGCCAGGGGAGTGGCGGATGAAGATCCAGCCGATCGAGCGCTGGCGATCAGGCCGGTCGCGGAAGCCTTCTTCCTTGCGGCCGTCAGCCGCGGGTCGCTGGTTTCGAAGACCGGATCGGCCAGCACGGCCAGCGCCTTCGCCGCCGCCTGACGTCCGGCGGCTTCGTGGCGGATGACGGCGAGCGCTGAGGCTGACGGAAGACTCACGACCTCGTGGTCAACCATGAGCGGGACAGAGGGACGGAGGGACGGAGGGACAGAGGGACGGAGGGACGGGGAGACGGAGGGAAATTTAGACACAGATTCTCTCTGTCTCTCTGTCTCACCGTCCCTCTGTCTCACCGTCTCACCGTCCCTCTGTCCATCCGTCTCAAGCAAGGGTAATGCGGCGAACGGCACATACTCCAGCGCGCCCGATGCGACCACGGCCAACCGCTTGTCTTTCCACTCCTGCCGCAATTGCACGGAGATGGGGCCGAGCAGCATTCGGCTGAGCGCCGCGGTTTCGGCTTGGAGTTTGGCGTCGGCGTCAGCGATCCGCTTTAGTTGCTCCGCCTCAGTCATGTCTTTCTGCGGCTGGCGCGCGGTCAGCATTTCGTAGACGTTGCGCGCCGCCGTGTTGATTTCGACGCGCGGCGGAAGCTTGTAGCTGCTGATTGAGCCTCGCGTGACGGCCCAGAGCCAGCTCTGCTTTTCACCGAGCGCGTATTCGAGCAGCACGGTGTTTTCATCGAGCGCTTGTTGTTGTATTTCCTCGGTAGTGAGTGGCTCCGGCTGGGTCAGCGCGGCAAAGCGCGGGCTGGAGGAGCGAACCTTCGCCTCGATTACACGAAGCTGCGTGGTCAGATCGTTGATCTCGTTGGCGACGGCGTCAGCCTGACTCTTTGTCCGTTCATTGTTTCGGAATCGTTTCCAAACGGCGTCTTTAGCATTGATGCGTTCGAGCAGGCTGCGTTCTTTCTCCAGCAGCTCCTGATCCGCTCCCTGACGAATCTCCGCGCGCGCTTCCGCCAGCATATCGAGTAAGCCCCGGGCGCGAGCGCGTTCGCTGAATTGCAAAGCCATTTGCTCATAGCCCTTTCCCGGTTCCTGCGCGTTCAACCGCATCAAGATGTCGACATAGCTTTCAAACACTCCTTGCAACCCCGCCATATAGGACGATCGCAGTTGATGGCTGCCGACTTTGGCGCGCAATGACTCGCCGATTTTGATGGCTTGCTCAATGTGGTTGCGCGCTTGAATGAGGTCGCCATCATGCAAGGCGAATTTGCCGAGCGCATGCAACGCGCTCAGTTCGCCGCCGGGATCGCCGATTTCCCGATTTAGCGCGAGAGCCGCCTGGCGCAATTCGACGGCCTTCGGTATGGCGCCGTTTTGCTGATGAAGCCTACTGAGAGTGGTAAGCGTGTTATATTCGCCGAAACGGCCCCTGTTTTTCCGATGCATTGGCAATGCGTCATTGCAGGCTTCCAGCGCCTTTCCGGACTCGCCTGACGCGGCGTAAATATTGCAAAGCAGAGTTAATCCATCGGCTTCGCCGCGAGAACTTTTTATGTCTCGGCTGATGCCGATGGATTGGCGCGCATATTCGAGCGCCTGCTCGTAGGCTCCCATTAACAGAGTACAGTTGCCGGCATTATACAAATAACCCGCTTCCTCGCTTTTGTCTTTGGTTTTCCTGATCAATACCAGCGCCTGGTTCAGATACTCCAGCGATCTATTCAGGTCGCCGAGCTTTCCCCAAACATTCGCGAGATTATTCAAGGCGACCGCTTCGTCACGGGGATTGCCGAGCGTCCGGAAGATCGCCAGGGCTTGCTGAATGTGATCCAGCGCCTGTTGGTAGTCACTCAGCGAATAATAAACACCGCCAATGTTATCCAGCGAAATTGCACGCGATCTTCCGGGCTTCTTCAATTCCAGGCTTCTGAGAAAATAGTCCAGAGCTTTCCGCGGCTCTCCCAGTCTGTGATGGATGTCCGCGATGTTGTTCAGGGTGGTTGCTTTGGACGCCACTCCTTCCGGTGTCTCGGGGAATAACTGCAGGGCCTTATCATAAAGCTCCAAAGCTCCGGAGTATTCGAACCTCTTGCTCTTCAAAATGCCCAGGTCCAACAAAGTCTCGGCGACCATCCATCCATCATCGAGCGATTGCCAGAGTCGCAACGCCTCCTCGAATTTATTCGCGAAATTTTCCGCTTCTTCAGCGCTGAGCGGGGCGACTTTCCAATAAGCCATTCGCGCCTCTTTTACGAGTTGTGTCGCTCGCGCCCTGACTCGATCTTGCTCCGTCGCCGGTCTCGCAATCTCGACCTTGATCCGATAGCGCGCGACGGGCGCGTTCTCCCTGCTTGGGCGGACAACGAATTGATAATCGCCGTCTGATTGGGTGATGAAAACAATCTCCCGATTCGCGCTCTCTCCGACCGGTTCATCGAACTCGTTCAGTTTCTGTCCGTCCGGACCGAGCAGAGACACGATGACTTCAACTCCTTGTTGTTGAACGGACGCCTGTATGAATTGCCCTGTCGCAAGATTGATCCGGTATGTGTGCGTCTGTCGCCCGGAAATCTCCCGCTCCACGGGCGCGCCGGGCGCGAGCGCTGTCGCCTCGTTTTGTTGCGAAGCGATCGCCGAGGCGGGGATGAAGTGAATCCCCGCGGTCGGAATCGAAAACGTTGCGCTCGCCATCAACTGGCATAAGAACAGGAAAGATCGTTTGGCAAATACAAGCTTCCTCATGGCGGTTTCCTTTTAGTCAGGGCGGATTGCGATTGCTTGTGTGAAGACAGCCACTGCCACTGCGGCGCCTCGTGCGGTTCCTGCAATGACAAATGACAAACGTAAAGTGGAAAATGGAAAATGAAAGTACCTCAAAATCTTTGCCTGACCGCTTACGGACCAAGTGAAGGAGATTATTCCCGGATCACGCGGAACGAATACTGGTCGATCTCCCGGGCTTCGCCGGCGCGGTTGGCTCCTGTAAGCGTCAGAATGTAATCGTTGAAGGGGAGTTTGCGAGCCGGGACGTTGACGATCACTTTGCCCGCGCGCGGTTTAAGGCCCCGCTGACTCCAGACCGATTGTCGCTCAGCCGTTTGGATGCTGGCCTCGAAACTTTGCCAATCGCCGGGGGCGATCTTCAATTGCAATTGCACCTGATCGGTATTCGGCGTTACCTCGATTATTTGTCCGGCGCTCCCGCGCACGCCGATGGGCGAAAGCGCGAATGAGAAGATCGTCAAAACGGATGGCGGGGCCGGGTTTTGAACGGGACGCGCTTCGGTTTGCTGTTTTCGCAACCGTTCGAGTTCCGCCGAGAGTTGATCGCGACCGGATTGCTCGACCGCGATCTGGCGGGCGAGTTCTCGCTCCCGATTTTGCCGCGCGACATTCTCCGTCTGAAGGCTCCGGAGGGCGCCGCGCAACTGCGTTCTTTCGACCAGCAGCCAGAGGCCGCCTGCCATCAGCGACAGCATTCCCGCCGCCATCGTAAGCTGCCAGCCGGGCGAAAGGCGCGACCACGCGGTCAGTCTCTGCAGGAAAGAAGGCCGGACTTCCGGCGCGTTGTGAGCGTGGGCGTATTCATCCGCGGCGGCGAGTAGATTTCGGGCCGTCGCAACCCGCTGGCGATGGATCGGCGAGGCCAGGTAATGCTCTTCGAATCGGGCGCGGTCGGCGGGGGAGAGCCTGCCGCGGACATAGTTGTCCACCAGCCGATTCTCGCTCTCCCATATCCGCTCAAAGATTTCGCTGTCGGCGAAATACCGCTCTTCGAGCGCGGCCTGTTCCGATTCCGGCAGGTCGCCTAGCAAATAGCGATGGATCAGGTTTTCCTGGGCGTCATTCTTCATCGGTTATGGGCAATCCGTGGAGTGGTGTTTGCGGCGAACCGGCGCTCCGGAATGAGCGCCGCGCCAACTATGACTGGCGCCATCCTCCAATCCATGTCGGTCAAATCGGATAATTTTTTCGTTCTCGGTAATTTTTTCGGGTAATTGGGTAATGAGGCGGGATTAGTCACGAATCCTAATGATATAGGCAGGTTCGCATGAAAAGCGGGAAAGAAAACGCCTTCTCCTAAATCAGAGCAGGCGAGATCGGGACAGCAGCAACCGCGGATTTTCACTGATGTGACAGATCAACACGGATTATCCGTGACAATCCGTCGCATCAGTGAAAATCCGCGGTTGCCGCTGTCCCGATCCTCAATGGCCAATGGGATAACTTTCCAAGCCGTGAAACCAGATCGGTTTGCGGATTTCTATCGCTTAATTCGGACCCCACTGGTCGTCCGTGACCTTAACGATTTTGGTCTTGTTCTTTTTCTGATTGGCGTCCCAGTCGAGTTTGAGCATTCCATAAGCGAAGGTCGTTCCCTTTGAGAGCGTGATCGAGGTGTTGCCGCTGGAGCCGGAGCCGAATTCAGCGGTGATTTTGACCACGCCAACACTGAGCGAAACGCCGAACGAGTTGCTGGACGCGAACGAATTAGCCAGCTTGGCGTCCATCACGACGAAAATCTCGTCTACGATGCGCGCGTCATTTCCGTAATCGATCAGCTTTTCGAGGATGTCGGGCGACGCGTTGGCGGCGTCGAGTATGTCCTCGTTGGCGACCTCGAACTTGACCAGCTTCAGCTTGCCACTCTTCATGTCTTGATAGGCCGTCTTGTTTGACCCATTGAAGACGAGGGCGACGTTGATATTGGCCAACAGGTCCTTCTCCGTGGTCTTGTCAAAATCAATCGTTACCACGGTGGCTTTTCTGATCTTCGGCCTCTGGACCGAGATTCGCCCTTGAACTTCGAGGTAATTGGTCTGTGTGATCGGAGATTTTTTCTCTCCGTAAGACCAGAGTTGCACACTTTCGGCGCCGCCTCGGAAGTAGTTTTTTCCCAGGAAGCGCAAATGATTGTCTTTCACGATTGCATCCGTCATAACATTTTCTCCTTAGAAAATAACCACGTAGTAACGAGTTTATTCATTACGTCACGTAACGAATAAACTCGTTACTACGTGGCGCGATTTTTTCATTGAATACCAACGCGATACCGCGCGGTACCGTTGGGGGCCAACGCCTTCACTGATTACTGGTCAGGGAAGGGAAAACATGCCATGGATTTTTTCGTGAAATGAAAAGAGGCTGCGGCGCAATTGGGTGAGAGGTTCGGGGCGATCCGGACTTCCAGGTTATCTCCTGATGACTCTGAAGAAGTAGCGATTGATCTCTTCCGTATCGCTCGTGGGAGTTGTAGCTGAGAGCGTCAGGGTGTAATCGCCCAAAGGTAGTTTATTGGCGGGAACGTCGACGGTGATTGAGCCTGGGCCTGGTTTGAGCGAGCGCTGATCCCAGACCAGCGCTCTTTCGACCGTGCGGATCGTCGCTTGAAATCTCCGCGAATCGCCATTCTCGATCTTCATCTGAAGCCTGACCAGGTCTGTCTCCAGCGGAATTGTAATGCGCTGGGGGTCGCTACCGCCGGGCGCACGCGGTCCCCGCCACGGCGTCAGGAAGAATGAGAGGATTGATGGGCGGCCAGTCTGTCCGGGCGGCCGAGACGGCTTTCGGGCGAGGGTCTCCAGCAAACGGTCGAGTTCTGATTTCAAATTGCCGCTCTGCTCGCGCTCGGCGGCCAATTGATCCGCGACCTCCCGTTCGCGTCGCTGTTGCTCTGAGAGTTGAGCTTTGGTTCTTTCAAGCTCCTCGTTCAGTCGCGCCCGTTCAATCACCAGCCATAAGAAGGCTGAAAATAGCAGCAGGAACGCCGCGGCCGGTAGGAGGAACCGCTGCGTTCGCGGAGTGTTCGGCGGCTTGTGGCGCCAGGAAGACGCAGGTTCGACGACTTGCGACGCGACGCCGCTCTCCTCAGCCCGGCGCTCCGCGGTTTCAATCAATTTTCTGGCGACCGCGACACGCTCGCGGTGTTTCGGCGACTGCAGGTAGTTCCGCTCGAAAAGCTCCCGTTCGCCGCGCGACAATCGGCCTCGCGCGTAACGATCAACCAGATCATTCTCCGCCGCCCAGACCTCTTCGAACTTCTCCGGGTCGGCGAAGTATTCCTGCTCAACGGCCGCCTCCTCGGTTTCAGGCAGATCGCCGAGCAGATAGCGAATCACTCGCTCGTCCTGTTCGGTAGTTTGCTGCATTTTGACACTTGCCGGATCAAACGCGTTACGGGTGGAATTGAAAGCCGTGACTTGACGCGCGCTCTCGCCTACTACTGGCGAATCGCGGCGATCCATGTCGGGTGAGATTTTACTTTTTGTTTACGCAATCATTGACGCAGTCTTCCAGCCTGTTGCGGATTCTCTGCGCGCGGCTACGCAGCGCATTGAGCGGGATGCCCAGCCGCTCGGCGAGCGCCAGCCGGCGGTCGATCTTCTCGCGTTTTTCATCGCTATAATATTGCAATATCAATTGCCGGCTTTCGAGCGGCAGTTCATTCAAGCACCACTCGAAACATTCCTGTTTATCGTCTTTCTCTTCCGGCTCGGGGGCGCGGAGCGCGGCGGGCGACAGATCTTCAATGCCCGCTCTTCTGCTATCAGGGCCTTTCAGCTTTTCGAGCAAGACAAGGCGAGCTACGCCGTAACAATAAGTGGGGATGTCGCGGATGGTTTCGCCTTCGTCGATTTTGCGGATGACGCGGTTGAGCGTCTCATCGGCGCATTCTTCGGGGAAATGCGCCCCGCGCCAGTCGAAGAATTTTATCAGCATCAGGCGCAGGCTTTCATATTTGGCCCCGGCGCGATCCGAGTCGGCGTCGAGGCAGGCCAGAAAGCCGGCCAGAGCTTCTTCACTCAATGTCCATTCCGATTTGGAGACTGAACCTCCGTCCATATGTGATGCCGAAAGATTAAAGAAACGTGGGCGACTCACCGTAGGCGGTCAGACGAAGATTTTGAGGTGTTTTCATTTTCCATTTTCCATATTACGTTTGTCATTTGTCATTGCCGGAACTGCGCGAGACGCCGCAATAGCAAATGACAAACGTAATATGGAAAATGGAAGACGAGGGCGCCTCAAAATTTTCCTGTCAGCGCTTAATTAGAGTTCGAATCTCATCACGGGGAGTCGCTCACGTGAGCGATCTTTTTCATCTACGGAGCGGATTGTCGCACATCGAACGCAATGGTCATACCCACTCCTGAAGTTGTTTTTTTCGACGCCACTGGGACGCTGTTGGAGGTTCGCGGCGGCGTCGGCGAAATCTATAGCCGCGTGGCGCGCGATTTCGGTTTTGAAGCCGAGCCTCAAACCATTCAACGGAACTTCGCGCGGCGCTTTCGCGAACAACCGGCGATGGCTTTTCCATTCGGGACGCCTGACGTGGAGTTGGCCGAGATGGAGAAAGACTGGTGGCGCAATCTCGTCAAAGCGGTCTTCGCCGGCCTCGGCCCGTTTCCGCGCTTCGACGAGTTCTTCGATGAAATCTTCGAGCGGTTTCGCGGGCGCGAGTTTTGGCGGGTTTATGACGATGTCGAACCGGCGCTCGTCGCGCTCAAACATCGGGACTTCCGGCTGGGCGTCATCTCCAACTTCGATTCACGGCTGTACGATGCGCTGCGGGCTTGCGGGCTGGATTGCTTCTTCGATTCGGTCCACATCTCGACGCGTGTTGGCGCGGCCAAACCCGACCCGGCGATCTTTCAAGCCGCGCTCGGCCATTACCAGATCAGTCCATCGCAAGCCTGTCACGTCGGTGACAGCCTGCGCGAAGATGTCGCGGGGGCGAGGGCCGCCGGGTTACACGCTTTTCTCATAGACCGCACAGGCGAACAAAACCCAGGCGCCGGTTACGCCAGCCTGTCGAGTCTGCTCCAACTGCTCGAAATGTTTTGACCTGTGCAAGCAGTCTCAGTAGATCCAAATTGTGGGTGAAGACAACCTTGCCGCGGCTATGCCGCCTGATGTGCGGAAGGCCTGCGGCCTTCCGGGGCAAGGGCAATAATTCCGAGGGGCTACGCCCCGGACGTTCGGGGCGTAGCCCCAATATAATCCAGCCAGCCCCGGCAAGTCAGAGACTTGCCGCACATCAGGCGGCAGAGCCGCGATTTTGGAACTACTGAGTCTTGTGAAGGAGTTGTGAAGAGGGAAGCAAGAAGGGCAAGAAGGGCAGGAAGGGCAAGAAGGGCAAAAAGTTCTTCTTGCCCTTCTTGCCCTTTTTGCCTCTCTTCACTCGCTACTTGCGCAGGTCGGAATATTTTGACCAGTACAATTGGCGCGCGCCGTCTCACTTCTTTAGTTGGGTCTTCAGACCGAGGTTGCGCACCAGGCGGTGCAGATTGTTGGGATGGATGCCCAGTTGTCTGGCCGCCTGCGTGAAATTCCCGCCGCTCTCTTCCAACGCCTGCAGCACGATCTGGCTCTTCGCCTCGCGGGTGGCGGAGTGATACATCGCGGGTGTGACGTTGGGCGGCGCGGTCGTCTCGTGCAGCGCGTCGGGCAAATCTTCGGGCAGTATGAAGTTGGTCGCGCCCAGCACCACTGCGCGTTCGATGGCGTTCTCCAATTCGCGCACGTTGCCCGGCCAATCGTAGTTCATCAACACGGCGCGCGTGGCCATGGTCAGGCCCTTGATTTGGCGGTTGCAGCGCTGGCCGAACTTGGCGCTGAAATACTGGGCGAGCAGCGGGATGTCGTCGCGGCGGTCGCGCAACGGCGGTAGCGTGATGGAGACGACGTTGAGCCGGTAGTAAAGGTCGGCGCGGAAGCCGCCGTCCTTGATCGCCGCTTCGAGGTCACGGTTGGTGGCGGCGATGATGCGGATATCCACTTTGATCTTGCGCGTGCCGCCGACGCGCTCGAACTCGCGCGTTTGCAGGGCGCGCAGCAGCTTGGCCTGGAGTGGCTGCGGCAACTCACCCAGTTCGTCCAGGAAGACCGTCCCGCCGTCGGCGATTTCGAGTTTGCCTTTCTTCTGCGCCACCGCGCCGGTGAAGGCGCCCTTCTCGTGGCCGAACAGATCGCTTTCGAGCAACGTGTCGGAGAGGCCGGCGCAGTTGATCGCGATGAAGGGTTTGTCAGCGCGCGGGCTGCTCAGGTGGATGGCGCGGGCCACCATCTCCTTGCCGGTGCCGCTCTCGCCCCGCAGCAACACGGTCGAATCGGACGGGGCGACTTTAGCCAGCGTTTGATAGACGGCTTGCATCGCCGCGCTCTCGCCGATCAAGTCGTGGTTGAGACTGTTCTCCTCCCGCAGCCGTCGCGCCTCGTTCTCCAACCACTCGACGCGGCGCGCGTTGTCGAAGGCCACGGCGGCGATGGCGGCGATGGCCGTGAGCAGTTGCAGGTGGTCTTCCTCGAAGCGGAAATCAATTTGCGCCGAGTCAAGGTAGATGACGCCGAGCAATTGTTCGTCGAGCGCGATGGGCACGGCCAGCAGCGATTGAATCTGGCGCATAACCAGGCTCGCCGCCTTACGGAAAGGCTGATGATCAGCCACGTCGTTGCTCATAATCGCGACGTGATCGCTACGGACACGCTCGATGACCGTACGGCTGACGCGGAGGTTCTTCTGCCAGCCATCCTCGCGGTCGAAGCCGACGAACGGGTCGCTCAAGCCGAAGCCCTCTCTGGAAAGGATGATCGCGCCGCGCTCCGCCGGGAGCGCCTCGATAATCAGTTCCAGCAGACGGCGCTGCAATTCGGGCAGCGTGCGAATCTGATTGATGGCGGTGCTGATCTTAAGCAGCGCATGCAGGTTTCGCGCCACGTTCAGCGAAGGCAGCGCCGCCGTCACTTTCTCCGGCTGCAGGTATAGCGCCTCGTCCAGGCGAATGGTGTAGACGGTGTTGGCGGTGACGCGGACTTCGTCGGGGTGGCTGTCGAAAGTGGGGGCCACAGCCTCGCTGTCCGGAGCCAGGAAAAGGAAATGGGTCTCGCCGATCTTGATGCGGTCGCCATGCGCGAGCAGGCGCTCGCGCACGGGCATGTCGTTGATCATGGTGCCATTCGAACTGTCGAGGTCTTGCAACAGGTAGCTGCCAGCCGACTGCCGGAGCAGGCAGTGGCGCCGCGAGACCAGCAGGTCGCTCAGACAGATCTGGTTGGCGGGGTCACGGCCTATCGCGACCTCTTCCTTGTCCAGCGCGAAGAGCGTGCCGTCGAATGGGCCGGCGATAGCTACCAGTTGTGGCGTAGTCGTCATAAGGCGTTCAAGAAGATGATTCTTTATTCTTGAAATCTATAGCAGAAATGCGCGCGCGCGACTATGGCATATGCCATATTTCATATGCAATATCACCGCTGATAGAGTGATACTATCACTCTTGATATAAACCGCCGCTTCCAGTCCCTCGCCGGATACCTCGTCTCGCCCCCTTCCGATAAAACATCTCCATTTCTCTCATAACGTTGCGCGCAAATCGGCGGCGTGGCGACGATGACGGCACGCGGGTTGACATAGTAGTCGCCGAGCTTGCAAGGGACAACGAAGCGTTGGGATTCTGCAGGCGAACTTCAAACGAAACGATGCCGCGGCCGTTGAATTTGCCGCGCTACTTCACAGGGAGAAAAAGATGAAGACCAAATTCTCAGTGCTCAGCTTTATGTTCATCGGGTTAGTTGCTTTGGCGATTTTCGGTTCGCTGTCGTCCGTCGCGCCGGACGGCGTTTCGGCTCAGCGGAAGGGGCGTCCGACTCGCAAAGAGGCGCCCATCGTCAATCCGCTGGAACGCGACGACCCGCGCTCCCAACTCAGCCCGGAGTGGGCCTCAGCCGAGCCGATGTCATTTCCAACCTACGCCGTGCCGGGCGCCGCTGAAAACAACCCGCTGGGCGCGGCCGAAGCGGCCTTCGATAACCTGACGGGCCAGGAAGAACTGGCGGACGAAGTCCCTGCGAACACCAGGTCGGGCGGAATGGGGGAGGCTCAGGAGGTATTCCCGGCCAACCTCGGTCCCAACGCCGAGATGGATTCGCGCGACGAACAGATCAACCAGCGCATTGACGCCGCTCGCCGCGGCGGCCTGAACCCGAACTCGGTGATTGGAACGGACGACCGTATCCGCATCAGCCCGACTACTTCGTTCCCGTGGCGCGCGATGACCAAGCTGCGCATGACTTTCCCCAGCGGACGGCAGTTCGTTTGCTCCGGCGCGATGGTTGCGGGGAAGTACACCCTGACGGCCGGTCACTGCGTCTTCTCGCACACCGAAGGCGGCTGGGCGCGCTCCATCGAAGTCATCCCCGGACTCGATGGCACGTACAAACCTTATGGCTCAGCCTATGCCACGCGCCTGCGCTCGTACATCGGCTGGACGCAGAACCAGGATTCGAACTACGACTTCGCGTTGATCACGCTCGACCGCTTCATCGGCAACAGCACTGGCTGGTTCGGCTACGCCTCCTACGCGACGGTCAACGGACTGACCGCCAACCTGGGCGGCTATCCGGGCGACCGCGACGCCGGGCAGCGGCTCTACTACCACTTCGGCACGATCAACAGCTCGACCACCAACCGCGTCTACTACACGATTGACACGGCGGGCGGGCAGAGCGGCAGCGGCGTCTATCGCATCAACAACGGCAGCCGTTATATCTTCGCCGTCCACACCAATGGCGGCACGACATCCAACAGCGGCACGCGCATCACCACCCAGCGTTTCTACGACGTCCAGTCGTGGATCGCCAGCGGGATCTAGTCGCAGCCGCGAGCGGATTCACCCGAAGGCGTCCTCAGTCATCAGGGGGCGATTACCGCACTCAGCCATCGGTGGTCAGCGTCACATCCGTGACGCTGACCACATTCCTTTTTTGGGCTATCATTTAATGGGAGGTAAGACAATCATGAGTGGATCACACATCAAGTTCTTTGTTATTGGCGGCGCGATATTCGGGTTGTTAATGGTGGCGGCGTGCCGGCTCTTTTCCGGCTCGGGAAAGGCGGCCACCGGGCGTGGGCGGATAGAGGGGACGGTGGTGGATGAACAACGCAAGCCGCTGGCTGAAGTCGTAATTGTGATCACAGCCACTACGGCCAGCGATTCTTACCCGGAGATCGCGCCGGTCACGAACGAGAAAGGGGAATTCAGCTTCCCCGAACTGCCGCTGGGCCAGTACACGCTGCGCGCCGCGCGCGAAGGCTTCCGAGAGCAGACGAAGACCGTGGTCGTGGAAGACCGGAAGATCGCGCGTCTGGAATTTGTCTTGCGGAAGTGAGAAACGACGAGGAGGTTGAAGTCAGAACCGCGGCGTTCACGCGCCGCGGTTCTTTTTTGCGGCTCTGCCCGGGACTTTTGCAAAGTCGTTAGGGAGGACCTAAAACCCAGGACCTACAACAACCGGCTTTGCTCTTACCGCCGCGCCGTGAACCGCATGGAGTTGCGCGCCGCTGGCCACCAGCGAACAATGATCGAAACGCCGCCGCGGCCGAAGACGCGTAGCACGGCGCAGCGCCAGCGGTTGTTGGCGCTTGGTGGTTCGACGATGCCGACGCGGTGGCGGTAAGCGCGGGGAATTTCGATAGTGCCCGGAACGCCGGGCATTTCAATCGTAATTTCGCGCTCCTCGTTGACGCGCCCGCTCCATTGAATCAGCTTGGGCCAATTCCTGGCGGAATGGTCTTCTTCATCGTCGTTTCTATAATCGCCGTTTCTATTGCCTCGATCCACCTCATTTCGATTCGGAGGATCAGGCAAGCGGCGGCGATTGCCCACGTCATCGTTACGTCTGCGGTTCGAATCGTACTCATCCGCCCGATCCGAATCACGATCCATATCGCCATTCGATCTTCTGTTGTTCGCGGTATCGCCGTTCGATCTTCTATCGTTCGCCGTATCGTCCTCGCGCCGCCATATGCCGCCGTCCGGGTCTTTGCGTGGCGCCTGAGAAAGATCGGGGTCACTGGCCGGTAGCGGCGCGCGGGCGATGGCGATAGACGGCGTCGGCGCGGGGGGCATTTGAGGATGCGTTTTGGGCGCAATCGGAGCTGGGACGGGCGAAGGTGTTGGCGGAATCGCCGTTCGCGCCACGGCTTTATTTTTGACGGTCGTGTTCGCGACCGTTGAGTTCACAGGTTGAATCTGTTGGATGGAACCTAGCGCCGCTTGAGCGGTTGTATTCGACCCGGCGGCCGCGACGTTATTAGGCATGTTCGCCGCCAGTTCCAGCGAATCGGGGTCGCTGCCAATGATAGGCGTAGGCGACGCCGAGGCGGCCTCGTCAACGCCCCCCGCCGCGCCAGGAGCTTTAAATCCTGACGAGGTTGAAGGTCGGCCTAGGAGTATCGCCGCCGCGATGACGGCCGTCAGTATCGCCGCCGTCGCGACGACGAATCTTCGCCTACGCCTTCTGACGAATTTCAATTCTGATTCGGCCACTTCGTCGGGATCGTCAATGGGCGCGATCCCGTTTCTGATTAACGTCAGGTCGGATTGATCGTCCGCGTCCGGCGCAGTCGCCGGCAACGGTATGACGATCTGATTTGACGACGGTTGTAATTCGCCGGCCATCTCTTCGACGCTCTGTTGTCGCGCGCCGGGATCCTTCGCCAATGACCGCAGGATTGTTTTTTCCAGGCTGGCGGAGATTGCGGGATTGATCGAGCGAGGGGGCTTCGGTTCGGATTGAATCTGCTTCAACGCGATCTCGGTCGGGGTGCGCCCGTTGAACGGACGCTGCCCCGTTACCATTTCATACATCACGACGCCGAGCGAATAAATGTCACTGCGATGATCAACCGGATGGCTGGCGCACTGTTCGGGGGAAGCGTAAGCGACCGTGCCGGCGAGCGTCGAATGTTGCGTGAACGGAGGCGCGCCGGGAGGTTGCGGAAGTTTGGCGATTCCGAAATCAATCAATTTGATTGAGGATTGCGGCCCTTGCTTGTGGATGATTGAGGATTGCGGCTCGGTTGAATCGCTATTGGCGGATCGTGAATCGCGGGAATCATTGCTGGCCGAAAGGCCGGTCCCGCAATCCGCAATCCGCAATCCGCAATCCGCAATCATTATGTTTCTCGGATTGATGTCGCGATGCACAATGCCACGCCTATGGACTTCGCTCAGCGCGGAGGTGATTTCGAGCGCGATTCCAACGGCCTTCGACGGCTCGACGCTTCCGCCGCGGTCTATCTTGTCACGCAGCGTACGCCCACGTAGAAACTCCATCGCCACGTAGCGCAGATCGTCGTTGATCAGTCCTGTTCCGTGGAAACGCACAATGTTCGGATGATCAATGTGGGTGAGCGCCTTGGCCTCGCGCCGCATTCGTTCGAGCATCTCATCCCAGTAACTGCGCGCCCGGTTCGCGTCAATGGCGTAGTTCATTTCGCGGCGAGCCAGTTGGCTCGGATCACTGATCTTGATCGCGACGACGTTGTCGTTCTCAAGATCGGTCGCGGCGAAGATGGTCGAAAGTCCTCCCTGGCCCAAACGGCGGTAGATTCGATAACGCCCGTCAATTACGAGGTTGATCAGTTCGTCGAAGTTTGGCTCGTGGATCTGAGCGCAGTGAGGACAAAAGATCGCAAATGCCGGAAGTCCACCGGAGCAGCGCGCGCAGCGATTCATAACCCTCTCCTTCTAGTCGAAGTCTTTATGAATGGGGATACCTTGAAAAGGGGTGAGCAGAGTATAGGTGAAAAGGGGTGTAAGCGCCAGATGGGGAGTGGAGACGAGGAGAAGGGGAGACAGGGAGATAGGGAGAAGGAGAGAAGGGGAGACAAGGAGAAAGCTACCGCGACCAAAACACTCCCCTTGGTTCCTTGTCTCCTTGTCTCCCCTTCTCCCTGTCTCCTTGTCCTATTTTCCGCCCTGCATCTGCGAATCAATCGAAGCGTTGCCGCCGCCGTAGATCAGCAGCGACACCGCCATGCCGAGCAGCGCAAACGGGAATTCAAAGCCGCCGTTGTCTATGAAAAAACCGTACCTCCAGTGCACGCCGAAAATCGCGACGAGCATGACGCAGGCGATGAAGAACGCCCCGACTCGCGTGTACAGTCCGGCCATTACGAGCGCCCCACCGATGAACTCCGACAGAGCCGCCGCGCCCAGCCACAGCCACGACGGACGCATGTCGGGGAATGGCGCGGTTTGATTGATCCACCGGTTAAAGCCCGGTCCGCCCCACACGCCGAAAACTTTCTGCGCGCCGTGAGCGAACATGATCGTTCCGAGGGCAATGCGAATCGGCAGCATCGCCCAGCTCTGGGAAGTCTTGACTAAACCACCTGGCATTATTTTGAACTCCTTATTTCACTTTTATTGCCGACGTCGAGGAGACGAAGCGAGTCAGTACCGCGAGCGGTAGCGAGCGAGGCTCCACCAATCACTGATTGGTGGAGCCTCGCTCGCTACCGCTCGCGGTACTAACTCAACACTGTCGCGGCGGATTTTAGCGGATCACTCCGTGGAAGTCAGCGCGCGAGAAGATCCCTCATTCGTTTTACGCTTGTCTTTAAAGAGTCTCGTCCATAAAATGCCTGCCGTGGTTTCCTTTTGACAGAAGAGGAAACGACAAAAAGGTAATGACCCCTGCCAGCCCCGCGGCGAAAGACATACGGGCAAGCGCAAAACGCAGGTGGAACCCTCACTTTCCTGTGATCCACATTTTGGCTTACCGTGCGCCGGACGCTTGAACGTTCTTCCCATTTCGGTAGCGCCTCATACGCTTTCCAAATAACCATCAACAGACTTACTTGAGGAAGTACGCTGTCTGGATTGAGCGAGGCCGTCTACCGCCTGCCCAAGCTCTTTCTATCTTATCAGCGGAAATCAGGTTCACGACCTGTCAGTGAGGATTTGAAATAGATGTTTACACACACAAGAGTCGCCAATTTCGCTCGCCCCCATTTGATCGTCATTTTGTTGATTGCCGTCGCCCTGGCCGGGGCGGGCGCCGCGGGTTTGTGGCGCAGCCTGTCTGTGTCCGCGGCGCATGGCTCGTCCGCATCCGCCACGTCTACCTTGTCTGGCCGCGCGTCGCGGGGAACGACGGGTTCAGAGACCGGCGGCGGCCCAGAGGCCGACAAGGCCAGAGTGAAGCGGGAATATGGACGCTTGCCGATGAACTTCGAGGTGAATCAAGGACAGGCCGATAGTTCGGTCAAATTCCTCTCGCGCGGGCATGGTTATCAGGTCTTCCTGACCGACGGCGAGGCCGCGCTGGTTCTGCAAGGGGAAAAATCCTGCGTCTCACAACCGAACATTTTGCGCGTCAAGCCGGTCGGCGCGCGCGCGGGCAAGGTTTCCGGATATGATCTTCTCCCTACCAAGAGCAACTACCTGATCGGCAATGATCCGAGCCATTGGCGCGCTGGCGTCGCGAACTACGCCCGTGTCGAGTACAGCGAGATTTATCCGGGGATCAATCTGGCCTTTTACGGCACGCAGCAAGCGCTCGAATACGATTTCATCGTCGCGCCCGGCGCCGATCCCGGTAACATCACGATCAACATCGAAGGCGCGGACCAGATCGAACTCGACGTTAACGGAGACCTGGTCCTGCGCGTCGCTGGAGAGAAGGTTTATCACCGCTCGCCACTGACTTACCAGAATGACCGGAGCGCCGCAGGCGCCAGGCGCAGCGTGAGGAGCCGTTATGTTTTGAAGGGCGGCAATCAGGTCGGATTCGCAGTTGATAGTTACGACGCGTCGAAGCCGCTGGTCATTGATCCGGTGATTGATTTCTCGACCTATCTGGGCGGCGCTGGCGATGACCAGGGTTTGAGCATCGCGATCGACGCCTCGGGCGCCGCCTACATCACCGGCTCCACCAGCTCGAACGATTACACGACTCAAAGCCCGATTCAGCCAGTCAACAAAGGCGGGTCGGATGTCTTCGTCACCAAGATCTCCGCCGGCGCGCCGTCAATAGCGTTCAGCACCTATTTTGGCGGCGGCGGGTCGGATGTGGGCGCCGCCATCGCCGTCGACAGCGTGGGAAATTGCTACGTCACAGGCGCGACAACTTCAACAGACCTACCGACGCGCGCGCCGTTTCAACCGACCAATCGCGGAGGCAACGACGCGTTCGTGGCGAAGTTCAACGCCGCCGGTTCGGACATCATCTATTCGACATATCTGGGCGGGACCTCTGGCGACGTAGGGCGCGGCGTCGCGGTTGACCTGTCGGGCAGCGTGTTTGTCACGGGCAGCGCGGCTTCAGCCGATTTCACGACGACGGTCGGCGCGTTTCAGGCCACGAACCGCGGGCAGGGAGACGCGTTTGTCGCTCGCGTCAATCCGGCCGGGACGGCGCTGGTCTATTCCAGCTTTCTCGGCGGGGCTGGGGCCGACGAAGGCGCGGGGCTGTCCATTGACGATTCGGGGAACGCATACGTCGTGGGCGCCACGGCTTCGGGCGATTTCAACACCAGCAACCCGTTGCAGAACGCCAATCGCGGCCAACAGGACGTCTTCGTCGCCAAAGTCAATTCGAACGGCTCCGCGCTGATCTATTCGACTTATCTTGGCGGACAGGGCAACGATGTCGGAACCGGCATTGCTGTGGACTTTGTGGGTGTAGCTCACATAACCGGCTCCACCGCGTCATCCAACTTCCCGCTGAAAAACCCGTTGCAGGGAACGTATGGCGGCGGCGATCTCGACGCTTTTGTGACGAAGATCAACGCGGAGGGGTCGGCGTTGCTTTATTCCAGCTATCTGGGCGGAAGTCTGGTCGAGGTTGGAAACTCAGTTGCGGTTGATCCGTTCGGAAACATCTACGTCACCGGCGTTACCAATTCGCTCAACTTTCCGACGCTCAATCCGATTCAGGCCCAGAACCGCGGTGGCGCCGACGCGTTCGTCACCAAACTCGGCCCGTCGGGAACGGCGCTCATCTATTCGACCTACCTCGGCGGCGGCAATGATGACCGCGGCGCCGGGCTAGCCGTTGACAGCGTCGGCACGGCTTACGTGTCAGGCTCGACCTCCTCACCCAATTTCAACACTCAATTTCCGCTGGTGGGTTATGGCGGCGGCTCCGACGTCTTCGTCGCGAAACTGATTTCGGAGGCTTCGCTCGCGTTGACCCCGTCAGCGTTGGAGCTTCAACCTCAGGGGACGGGCAAAATAACCGTGTCGATCAGCGCGCCGCAAAGCACGCCTCTCACAGTCAGCCTCACGTCGTCAAATACGGCCGTCGCGACCGCGCCGCCGAGCGTGACGATACCCGTGGGCAAGGTCTCGGCCGATTTCAACGTGACAGCGGTCGCGGTGGGCGGCCCCGTCACGATCACCGCCGCTTTGGCGCCGGCGCAGGGCGGCGCGACCGCGACCACGGCAGTCACCGTCGTCGCATCGAACCGTTTCATCCAAGCGGCCTCGATGGCCGTCGCCGCGGGCGGTCAACTGACGATGCCGATAGAGTTGATTTCGCAGGGCAACGAGAACCGGCTGAGTTTCAGCGTCTCGCTCGACCACACGTTGCTGCTCAACCCGCAATTCACGCTCGGCGCCGACGCGACGGGCGCGTCCCTCAATTTCAACCAGAGCCAGGTCGCTCAGGGGCGATATGGCTTCACGGTCGCCCTGCCGCCCGGCGACAAGTTTGACGTGGGCGTACGTCAGATTCTGGTTTTAAGCGCGGGCGCGCTTACCGGCGTGAACGGGAAAACGACCACGGTCAATTTCACGACTCAGCCGACGACGCAGCGCACGACCGACGTGAACAACGTGACGCTGAACGTGAGTTACGTGCCCGGCACGGTGACTATCGCACAGAACTTTGAAGGCGACGTCAGCCCGCGTCCCGGCGGCAACAGCGGCGCAGTTACAGTCGCTGATTGGACGCAGACGGGACGTTTCGCCGCCGGGTTCGATACAGTGACGGCGGGCGGCGAATTCCAGCGGGCCGACACCGCGCCGCGCTTGAGCTTTGGTGACGGCATAATCACGATCGCCGACTGGGTGCAGACGGGGCGTTACACGGCTGGGCTTGATCCGATTGCGGTCGCCGGCGGCCCAACAGGCCCGAGCTTTACGGAATCGAGGGTCGAGAATCGAGGATCGGGGATCGAAGCCGAAAACGATCTTCAATCTTCGATCCTCGATCCTCGATCCTCGACCCTCAATCAGCAATCCAGAGTGGTTCGTGTGGTCAACGTCAACGGGCAGCGCGGGCAGCAGGCGCTCGTCACTATCGAGGTTGACGCGCTGGGCACTGAGAATGCGCTCGGATTCAGCTTGAATTTCAATCCGGGCGCCTTGACGTTTGTCAGCGCGGTAGCAGGTCCCGACGCCGCGGACGCGATGTTCAACCTGAACTCGATGCAGGCCGCAAATGGTCGCGTCGGAGTGGCGATGGCGTTGGAGGCGGGCAAGACCTTCACCGCCGGAACCAAGAAACTGGTCACTGTGACGTTCACCATCCCGTCTGGCGGGACTGAGGCCACCATCCCGATCACGTTCGGCGATCAGCCGGTGGCGCGCGAGGTAGTCAGCGTGAACGCCGAGGTATTGCAAACCACGTGGACGCCGGGGGCCGTGGTGTTCACGCGCTCGGCTACCAGCGTCTCCGCCGCAAGCTTCGTCGGCGGTGAGTTGGCGAGCGAGCAGATAGTCGCCGCTTACGGAACAGGATTGGCCACGACGACGCTGCCCGCGACCACGCTGCCGCTGCCGACTACCCTGGGGGGCACAACGGTCAGCGTCCGCGACAGTCAGGGCGTGAGCCGGCCGGCGCCGATCTTCTTCGTCTCGCCCCCGCAGGTCAATTATCAAATGCCGCCCGGAAGCGCGCTGGGAACGGCGACGGTGACGGTCACGAGCGGCGACGGCGTGGTCTCCGTTGGCAATGTGACGATCGCGAGCGTCGCTCCGGGAATCTTCACAGCGAACTCGACCGGGCAGGGGGTACCCGCCGCGATCGCGCTCAGAGTCAAGGCCGACGGCGCGCAAAGTTTCGAGCAGATAGTCAGGCTCGACGCGGGGCAGAGCGTTTTCGTGCCGGTTCCGATTGATCTCGGTCCTGAAGGCGAGCAGGTCTTCCTGATCCTGTTCGGCACAGGGTGGCGCGGCGCTGGCGGGACTCAGAACTCCAGCGTGACGCTGGGTGGAACCGTCTCGGGATCTTTCTCCCTCAGCGCGCAAGGCGACTTTGTGGGATTGGATCAGAGCAACATCCTCATCCCACGCAGCCTGGCTGGACGCGGCGAGATTGATCTCGTGTTGACCGTCAATGGCAAAGCCGCGAACACGGTTAAATTGAACATCCGCTGATCAAACCCTTGGGAGGGAAAGATGAAGAAGTTAAATCATCTGACAATCATTTTAGTTACCACATCGCTACTTTTTATACCATTAGCGAATTGGGGAAAGCTGTTAAATTACTCTGTTTCAGCCAGCCGGATGCTTTCAATGACAGAGCGTTCCGCCTTATCCGCCGCCAGCCAATCAAGCCCCGCGCGGATCAACGAAGCGTACGGCCGGCTTCCCATGAGCTTCGAGCTTAACCAGGGGCAGGCCGACCCGCAGGTCAAGTACCTGGCGCGCGGGCGCGGCTACCAAGTGTTACTCACCGAAGCGGAAGCGGTTCTCCGCTTACAGAGCGCAAATCACAAACTGCGGAGTGATGGAGGGCGCTCGCCTTTGGCGGATCAAACCAATCCGCGATCCGCAATCCACAATCCACAATCAAGGGCCTTGCGGATCAAATTGGAAGGCGCGTCTCCGGCCAGACGTGCGGTTGGACTCGACCTGCTTCCGGGTAAAAGTAACTACCTGATTGGCGCCGACCCGAATAAATGGCGTAACGACATCCCGAATTACGCCAGAGTCGAGTACCGCGAAGTATACCCCGGCGTCAACCTGGCTTATTACGGCACGCAACGAGCGCTGGAGTATGACTTTATTGTTACTCCCGGCTACGATCCGGGTGTTATCACCGTCAGTTTCGAAGGCGCCGACCGGATCGAGCTTGGCGACAATGGCGATCTGGCGTTGAGCTTGAATGGCGAGATTATTTATCAGCGTAGCCCTGTGATTTATCAGCAAACCGGCGGCGGGCGGCGGGCCGTGGCCGGACGTTATGTGATGAGAGGGGAGAAACAGGTGGGCTTTGAGGTAAAAGGCTATGACGCGTCGAAGGCGCTGGTGATTGATCCCGTGTTGGAATATTCGACTTACCTGGGCGGTGGCGGAGGCGACATGGGGCAGAGCGTCAAAGTGGACACCGCAGGCGCCGCTTACATCGCTGGAATCACTTCCGCAGCCGACTTCACAATCAAAAGCGCTGCGCAAGGCGTGAACAAGGGAGGGGCTGACGCCTTTGTCACCAAGCTAAGCGCGAACGGCGACACGGTGATTTACTCGACCTATCTCGGCGGCGGCGGTGATGACGCGGCAAACGGAATCGCGGTGGATTCATCTGGCGCCGCCTATGTCACCGGCAACACGACCTCTTCCGACTTCAACACGCGCGCTCCGCTCCAACCGGCCAGCCGAGGCGCCTCTGAAGCGTTCGTCGCGAAACTCAGCCCCGACGGGTCTCAACTGGTCTATTCCACTTACCTCGGCAGCAGCGGCGAGGACGCGGGGTATGGTATCGCGGTGGACGCATCGGGCAGCGCTTACGTCACCGGTTATACGGCGGCGAATGATTTCAACACGCAGGCGCCGCTGCAATCCTCCAATCGCGGAGACTTCGACGCATTTGTCGCAAAACTCAATCCAACAGGTTCGGCGCTGAGTTACTCGACCTACCTCGGAGGCGCCGGGGGTGATCTTGGTTCCAGCATTGTCGTAAACGGATCCGGCGCCGCTTATGTTACTGGATATACCACGTCATCAGATTTCAATACCAAAAATCCATTACAGGCGACGTATGGCGGCGGTTTCGATGTATTCGCCGCCGCTATCAACCCGGCAGGCTCCGCTCTGGTCTATTCAACCTATCTGGGCGGCGCCGATGACGATCAGGGATACGGACTGGCGGTTGATGGCGCGGGGAATGTCTATCTTACCGGCTTGACAGCGTCGGCTGATTTTCCAGTCAAGAATCCGATGCAACCCGTGCGCAGGGGTGTTTCCGACGCGTTTGTCACAAAGATCAACGCCGCTGGCGCGCAGTTGATCTACTCGACTTACCTCGGCGGCGGCGGCCCGGACGCGGGGCGCGGCATAACAGTGGACGCGGCTGGGAGTTGTTACCTTGTTGGAGATACAACTTCGACCGATTTTCCTGTCAAGAACCCTCTTCAGCCCGCAAATCGTGGTATCTCGGACGCGTTCGTCGTCAAGCTCAACGCGGCCGGCTCCGATTCGGTCTTCGCCACATATCTCGGAGGCGGCCGCCAGGACACCGCTTATGGAGTTGCGGTTGACAGCGCGAGCGCCGTTTATGTTACCGGCTCCACGGCCTCGACCGATTTTAACGTCAATAACGCGTTGCAAAGTGATAATTTGGGCGGCGAGGATGCTTTTGTTACCAAGATCAGCGAAAACGGCGCGCAGTTGAGTTACTCGACCTACCTCGGCGGCAGCGGTAATGACTCGGGCTTAAGTATAGCCGTTGACGGAGCGGGGAACGCGTATGTAACAGGTTCGACGGCGGCGGCGAATTTCGAGGTCAAAGACCCAGTTCAGCGCGCGAACCAGGGAAGCGGCGATGTCTTTGTAGCGAAGCTCAGCGCCAATGGCGCAGAGCTGATCTATGCCACTTATCTTGGAGGGAGCGGGCTTGATCAAGGCCTGGACATCGCGGTTGATCAGGCGGGCAGCGCTTATGTGACGGGTGTCACCTCGTCCACCGATTTCAACACTCGCCAGCCATTGCAGCCGAACAACCGTGGGGGCGGCGACGCATTCATCGCGAAACTGAGCGCGACGGGCGCTGAGCTGGTTTATTCGACATACTTCGGCGGCGGCGGCAATGACGCAGGTTACAGCATCGCCGTTGACAGAGGTGGGGCCGCTTACATCGCCGGTTTAACAGGCTCTACAAATCTGCAGGTACAAAATCCTTTGCAATCCGGCAATCGTGGCGAGGAGGACGCCTTCATCGCCAAGATCAACGCGGCCGGGTCGTCGGTCGTCTACGCGACTTACCTCGGTGGTAGCAAATCGGACGCCGGTTACGCCATAGCGGTTGATACATCCGGCGCGGCCTATGTCACAGGGATAACAGCTTCGACGGACTTCAATACCAAAAACGCGCTGCAAAGCGCGAATCGCGGCGAACTGGATGCTTTCGTCGCAAAAATCAGCAACGATGGCTCTGCGTTGAGCTACTCAAGCTATCTTGGCGGTAGTAGCTCGGAACTCGGGAATGGTATTGCGGTTGATGGTTCAGGCAACGCTTATGTTACCGGCGCGACGGCTTCGACCGATTTCAATACTCAAAATCCGCTTCAAAATGCGAACCGCGGCGGCTTCGACGCCTTCGTCACGAAAATAAATCCTTCCGGTTCCGCGGCGGTCTATTCGACCTACCTGGGCGGCGCTGGCAGCGATGTAGCTTCAAGTATTGCGGTAGACGCGGCGGGCGTCGCGTACCTCACGGGGAGCACGGCTTCCTCCAATTTCCCGGTGAAAAGCCCGGCTCAGGACAAGAATCGCGGGAACGGCGACGCGTTCATCACGACGATCAGCGCGGCCAACGCGAGTAGCCCCGACCTGGTCTATTCGACCTACCTCGGTGGCGGCGATGCGGATGAGGGCAGCGGTATCGCCGTGGACGGCGCGGGAAATATCTACGTGGTTGGCCAGACAGAGTCGCTCGATCTGCCGGTCGCCAATCCATTGCAGCCGTCGGCGAGCGGCGGACTTGACGCTTTCATTGTCAAGATTGGCGTGGGCGGCGCGGCGACCACTGTCTCGGCCGCGAGTTACACTGGCGCGGAGTTGGCTGGCGAATCTATCGTCGCTGCTTTCGGGAGTGGTTTGGCGACTGAGGTCAAAATCGCCACATCGCTGCCACTGCCGACATCGCTTGCGGGCACGACGGTCAAAGTGAAAGACAGCGCGGGCGCCGAACGCGAATCGCCTCTCTTTTTCGTTTCCCCGGAGCAGGTCAATTACCTGCTGCCCGCGAGCCTTGCCACAGGCCCCGCGCTCGTAACGATCACTGGCGGCGATGGGAAGATTTCGTCGGGAACGATTATGGTCTCGCCGGTCTCGCCGGGTTTGTTTTCAGCCAACTCCAGCGGGCAGGGCGTAGCCGCCGCGATCGTGTTGCGCGGCAAGACCGACGGCACTCAAGTCTTCGAGCAGGTGGTCAGATTCGACGCGGCGCAGAACGCTTTCGTGCCGATCCCGATTGACCTCGGTCCCGAAGGCGAAAATGTCATCCTGCTCCTGTTCGGCACTGGGCTGCGCGGAAACACCGATTTGCGGAATGTGAGTGTGAAGATTGGCGGAACTGAAGTGGAGACACTCTACCTGGGCGCGCAAGGTGATTTCGTCGGATTGGATCAGAGCAACGTCCGCATCCCGCGCTCGCTTGCCGGACGCGGCGAAGTTGATATCGTGATGAACGTTGGAGGCAGATTGGCGAACACGGTCAGAGTGAGTATCAAATGAGGGTAGTAATTGTCCGTAGCGCCGGCTTATGGTCTTTGAAAAAACGGACTGCGCAAACTCGTACGCCGAATGATCTTTCCACCGATACGGATACACTATTGCTCCTCGCGGTGGCGATTTCGACAGCGGTCGAGAAGGAAGGTACATCCACGATGATAACAACATCATTATGGTTTCCTGCTGAGCTGCTTTGAGCTGATCTTTTTCAACCACAGGTTTGGGCGCGCGATCTTGCGCCAGTAGTAGCCCTGTGACCAAGACGAAAAAGAAATAAATCTGCATGCTCTCAGCTCCTTTATTCAGCGGTAAGTTCGCGCGGACACGAAAGCCAACGTTGCTCCAGGAAAACCAGCCTTATAGATTGATCTTCTATTTTTGGGAGGTTCCCTGATGAATGCTTCCGGCTGAAGCCCGTACTACGAACTTTACCCTCTGCTCGCGGGCGGCGTAATGCCGTTCAACCGCAGGTAGTAGACGAGTTGGCCGTAATGATTGTTGTTGTGCGCGATGGCTTGAATGAGCAGGAAGCGTCGCGTGGTTTTGCCGAAGAACTGCGATTCGACAACCTCGCCGTCGTTTTTGCCCGCGATCCTGTTGACTACCGCCACGCCTTCGGCGGCGACCTTGCGCAACTCGGCGATGATCTCTTCCTTGGTCTTCAGCTTGTCGAGCATCACGTCTTTGAGTTCAACCTTCTTCCCTTCGGCGTTGGCGAGCAGAATGCGCATCGCTACTGCGGTATGTTTGAGTTGATCGCCGAAGTTCTCCACTTCTTTGGTCGGCTTGTAATCGTATTTTTCAGCCGGCATCGCGTCGGCGATCGCGATCAATTGATCGGTGGCGATTTTCCACTGGTCAATCCAGTCTTTGACCGCTTCGGACTTTTGGTTCTGCGCGAAGCTGCTGAGTGCGCAGATGAACAGCAACGAAAGCGTCATCGAGATTCGTTTCATTTTTCCCCCTGAGGTTTGTAAAGCAGGTAGATTGTTTGCGCGCGCGGCCCGCCGTAACCGAACCACGAACGATTGAGAATATAACCCTTCAGCGTGAAAGATTGCATATGTAGCCTGACAAAACCCGCCGCCTCAAAATCTTTTGCTCGCAATCCAACCCACTTCGGCCCGACTCGTTCGTCCCACACAGCCATCGTCCCGGCTGGCGATTCGCGCAGTATCTTCAAATCGGCTTCGCGGTCGCGCGCGAACCCGGGGTTCTCCCACGGATCGCGGTCGAACAGGATGCACGCGTAGGGTTGGCGCCAGATCAGTCGCGAGATCGGCGGTTTGTCCGGTTGCGATTGGAACCACGAATGAACAGCCGCGATCGCGCGCGCATCGCGTGACCATTCGGCGCCGTCGGCGTAAACGAAATTCGTGAAGGCCGAGGTCGCAACAATCACGCCAGCGCTAGCCATCCTGAAGAAGCGGGAAGCATGCGCAAACAGCTTCGCCATCTCGTTCCAGCCAGTGAGCGTGATCAGAGCTATCGCGGGCGAAATCGCCACCAGGTAGCGCGGATAACCCGCGGAGCCGAGCAGCCCGTAGGCTCGCAAGACGGTGTGCAAAATGAAGAAGAGCAGGAACGATGACGTGAGCGTATAAAGACGGCGATGTTTGAGCAGATGAAACAACCCGTAAAAAAAGGGCGGCAGCAGGAACAATCCCACGATTTCCGGCAGCCTGATCGGATAGGCGTACAATCCGGCGGCGCCGTAAATCGTCCCGGTCATCGGCCAGTTGGCCGGCCAGTTGTGTTTGATGAAGAGCGGGTCGCCGGTGATGACGAGCGCCGCCAACCACCACGCGAACGCGCCTGTCGCGAGCAGAAGAAGAGAGACGGGGAGACGGAGAGATAGAGAGACGGAGAGAGTTTTCGGTCTCTCCGTCCCTCCGTCCCTCCATCTCTCCGTCTCTCCATCTCTCCGTCCCTCCGTCCCTCCATCTTTCCGTCTCTCCATCTCTCCGTCCCTCCGTCCCTCCATCCCTCCGTCTCTCCGTTCAAACAACACCCAGATTCCCCACAATACGCCGAGGAAGAGTCCTTCAGGCCGCGCGAGGATCATCAACGAAGCCACGATCATTCCCGCCTTGATCCATCTGCGATGATGCAATCGCAGCGCGATGACGTAGACCAGCGCGAAGATCGGCTCTGTCATATTGTCCGCGCAAAAAAGGAAGAATGATGGTTGCAGCCAGACGAGCGCAATCGCAAGCGGCGCGCGGTTGATTTTGAAATCCCCGGCCAACCGCCACGTCTGATGCGCGATCGCCAAACAGATCAACACCGTCAACAATCGCGCGGCGCGATAACCGATCAAGGCCGGAAACGCGTAGATGGAAGTGAAGAGCGGGCGCGCCCAGACGCCGACGAACAGCTCGTGATGAACCCATGCCCAGCGCGCGAACAGGTAATGTTGCCCGCCGTCCTGCTGGCAACTGTCGTCGAACAGGAACGCCATCGCCACGCCTGCGGCGGCGCAGACAACCAACCAGAGATACGCCTGGAAACGTGAGGCGAGAACCTTTATCACGCCGCGAATGGTAGCACAGGCGGCCGCGCTTGCGCGCTTGGTCGCGGAGAATTGCGAATCGCGCGGCGAAATCTGAGCGGCGTTTCACATACCGGCGCGCTGTGGTAAATTTCCGGCGGTCAAGCCCTCAACATTCAAAGTCAAACGAAGGAGCGTCAACGGAGGAACATTTCATGACAAAGCGTGTTTTAAAAAGTTTCGTTCTGTTAACCCTCATCTTCACCGCCGCCCAGGCTCAAACGCCCGCGCCCGAATCGAAACAGGTGGAAATCTTCGGCCAGAAGATCCACTACCTCGAAGCCGGTTCCGCATCGAACCCGGCGGTGATCCTGCTGCACGGCCTCGGTGGTGACGTGTCGAACTGGGCGATGACGGTCCCCGCGCTCAGCGGCAAATACCACGTCTACGTCCTCGACCAGATAGGCTTCGGCAAATCGGACAAGCCGATCACGAATTACCGCGTGGCGATGCTGGTCGAATTCCTGGACGTCTTCTGCAAGAAGCTGGGTATCCAAAAGGCCGCGCTCGTGGGCAATTCGCTGGGCGGATGGACGGCCGCCGCCTTCGCCATCGCGCATCCGGAAAAGGTGGACAAACTGGTTCTGGTCTGCGCCGCCGGTTACACGCCGAAGCGTTGGGGGGGGGCCGGAGTTGACCAAAGAGGCTCTGGCCGCGCTCAATCCCTCGACGACCGAAGATTTCAAGCGGTTATTCAGCCTGATCTTCTACAACAAGGCGATGCTGACCGACCAATTCGTCGAGATGGCGCTGACCAACAAGTTCAAACGCGGCGACGGATACACGATCAATTCGTTTATCGAATCGGTCCTGCGCGGCGAAGATTTTCTCGACGGCAAGGTCAAAGCGATCAAAGCTCCGACGCTCGCGCTCTGGGGCAAGGACGACGGATTGACGCCGCTCGGAATGGGCAAGGCTTTCGCCGAAGATATTCAGGGCGCGCAATTAGTGGTGATTGATAATTGCGGGCACGTGCCGCAGATGGAGAAGGCCGCGGAGTTCAATGCGGCGGTGTTGAAGTTTTTGGGTGGCGCGCAGACGGCGCAGGCGCCGAAGTAAAATCGGGCAAGCGTGGCGCCACTGTTGGAAAGTTCGGGTATCCAAGATCGGAGAGTCAATATGATCGAGTACTCTTTAATCGTACTGGCGGTAATGTTCTTTCCTGTTCTCTGGGCGCTAACTAAAAAATGCCCAAAGCTACTTGCCAAGCATTTGGCTTGGTCAAAATCCGCCTATAGCGCGGATTTCAATGCGTTCGATGCCGACTTTAATAAACATCAGATTTTTTCGGTGGAAACAATAGACGGAAAAGAAGCCGAATACATCAACGAGGAATTGCATCAAGAACGTAACGTTGTCCGCTTTCTTCGGGCTTTTTTGATTACCATGTATGTTCTCGCGGCAGTCTCTTTGTATCTGAGTCGCTATCGCGAGTGAGCCTGCCAGGATGCGGACTGGAGGAAGTTATGAAACACGAGAGAGTCCTTGGCATCTTGATTCTGAGCGAGTTCGTTTTTGGGATCTTGGCTACCATGAGCTACTTCGCCCTGAAGCCATTCCTTCCTGCCCCGCTGCGCGATTACTTAGCGACGGTCGGAGCTGTGGCCTTTCGACCCTATGACGCCCTTCTGTGGGCGCTGTGGATCGCCGTTGTAGTTACGACGATCCTCGCGTGGATCGGGTTGTTGAATCTGCTGCGGGCCGCCCGTCCACTCTATCTGGCGAGTTGGGCAGGATATTTTGTTCTGCTTTTGCTCAAGGGGCCGGTTGTCAGCGCATCGGTGAGCTTTGTGATCGAGATGGCGATGGCTCTTGTGGGCGGCGCGATTCTCGGGATGATCTACTTCTCCGAGTTTGGCGCAAAGTTCCGGACGTTGTCGGAGGCGTTCGGCGCGGCCGAGGGTAATACTGCACAATGAACCGTCAGGCAGGAGTCAACATTAATCTGCGCGATGTGAACATTCGGCTGTTCCACAATCTGCCGCCCGATTACCTGCAGGCGTTGGGCGCCTTGCTTTCGCGCAAGACTTTTCCCGCGGGCGTGACGTTGATGACGACGGAACAGGCGGCCGAGGCCGTCTACTTCATCTTGAGCGGCACGGTCAAAGTCCATATGGAGCAGGAGGACGGCGGCGACGTGATTGTGGCGATCCTCGGTCCGGGCGAGATCGTCGGCGAGATGAGCGTGCTCGGTCAAACGATCCGTTCCGCCAGCGTCGTCACGATCGAAAGCTGCGCAATGCTTTGGATGCATTGCGCGGCGTTCCAGAGCTGTCTGCTGAAGTCGCCGGAGCTGACTTATAACTTGGCCTGCACATTGGCTGAGCGGTTGCGGCAGGCCAACGAAAAGATTCAAACGCTCGCCACGCAATCGGTCGAGAGCCGCGTCGCGCGCCAATTGCTCTCTTTCGCTGAGCAGTACGGCCAGCCGCAACCGGACGGCGACGTCTATCTGGGCATCCGTCTTACGCAGAGTGATATCGCCTCGCTCATCGGCGCGTCGCGCGAACACATCAATCGCGTCATGGTTTCGTACAAGGAGCGCGATTACCTCTCCATTGATTCCAACCACCACATCACCATTCATAACCTTCAGGCGTTGGCCAAACGCTGCTGATGTCACACCTTCGCTGTGACCTTTATCACATCGCGCCTGTGACCGTTTTCGTAACGGCTCGGCGGAGACCCCGCTAAATTACGCGCGTGATGACGGAGAGGGAATGGATCAGGGGGAATGAGGACTTATGAACGGGCGGTCTTTGTTCGGGGTTCATTTACGCTCCGTCGCCGCGCGCCCGGCCATTTCGAGGGCGCCGCGGGGGTTCTTTCAAGCTCAGCTTAAACGGACAACCGGAAAGATCAGACATGGAAGGAATGATCTTACGCTCCCGCCAGAACACGCATTTCAAAGGTATTTTTGTCCTCAGCCATCTCCTCACACCTGTGGTTGCGCCCGCGCGGCGGCGCAGGTTCGGCGGGGAAGAACAATCTTTCCATGGGCATTCAAGTTTCGGTCGCGATTTCACGCTTTATTTCATAACGGCGTTCTTGGTCGCTACCGTAAACGGCGGCGACCCACTGATCCAAATGAAAACAGCCACTGGGGGTAAGACATTATGGCAAATCGCTTCATCAAACATTTCCTGACGACCATCATCTTCAGCCTCTTTCTGTTCGCGCCGATGGCGGCGCTCGCCGGAGAGGAAGGCGTCGTGCGTTACGGCGTCACGCCGCAGTCTCTTCAGGATGACTTCTTCGAGGGATATGGGAAGAAGGGCTATCGCGCGGAACGTTTGACCGGGTACCGCTCCGGCGATTCGGCGCGCTACTTCACGCGCTGGGTTCAGAACACGGACGGGCGCGGTTGGTATGGCTACTTCGGGTTGACCGGCGACGAATTTCACGCCGTCTTTCTCACGCTCAGGGCGCAGGGCTATTACCCGCACGACGTGAGCGGCTACAGCACGCCGAACGGCATTCGCTTCGCCACGATCTGGTACAAGAATCCGGGCAATATCGCCTGGGCCGAATATCGCAACACGACGCGCCCCGGCATGCAGAATCTGGTTGACACCATCGGCCAGCAGGGTTGGGTCCCACACCGCGTTGAAGCTTACGAAGTCAGTGGCGAATCGCGCTACATCTCGATCTGGTATTACCAGCCGGGCACAGGCTACCGGATGCACAATAAGATGACGCGTAGCCAGTACCAGGAACACCTCGACGATTATCAAGCCCAGGGGTACAAGCTCACGCACCTGGACGCGCACACGGTTGACGGCGAGGTCTTTTATTCCGGCGTCTGGAAGGTGAAAAGCTCGACGCCGGCCGTGCGCTCCAACCGCAACTGGCGCGTCTTTCAGCGGTACTACAACAATTACTGGGCCGGCGGTTACTTCATAGACAACTTCTATGCGGCCGAGACGCCCGACGGCGTGCGGTTCGGCGGCATCTGGTATTACGACGGCCCGATTCAGGTTGGCGATAATTCGCCTTTGAGTTTGAAAGCGCGCAAGCTGGTGGACAGCGCTCCGGCTCGCGGCGGCGCGTACGTTTGGAACCTGACCACGGGGCAGGAGATTTCAATTCATGGCGACCAGACCTTCGCCATCGCCAGCACAAGTAAAATCGGTATTCTGTACGCGCTGTTGAAAGAGATTGACCTGGGCAACGAGTCGTGGACGGCGACGATCAATTCCGGTTCGCAATACGGCAACGATCAATGCGGCTATGTGAGCGCGAATACGAACTATACGATAGCGCAGATGGCGCAGTTTATGATCCGGTGCAGCAACAACTGGGCGACCAACCGGTTGATCCAGCGTGTAGGCAGAGACACGATCAATCAGCATCTGGACGGCCTCGGACTGAACGTGACGCGCATCCACCGTTATATGACCGGCGCGGGCGCGCCAAGCGCGCACGGCAATAGCAGCGCGGGCGAAGACCGCCAGGAAGGCTGGGAGAATCTTTCGACCCCGCGCGAAATGGTCTTGCTGTTGAAGAAGGTTTTGCAGAACAACGTCCTCAGCAACCTTTCCGAAACCCGCTTCTGGAACACGCTGAAGATGGACGGGGACAACGACGGCGTCAACGGAAAGAGTTACATCGCCGCGCAAGTCACGCCGATGTTTAATCCCATCGTGACCGTTTACAACAAAGCGGGCAGCCTCACAGGTAGTCCTCGTTACGTCCGCGCGGACGCCGGGCGATTTCAGTTCCCGGATGGGCAAGAGGTGTTGGTCGCGATCTTTATGGATGATATCTCGGACGATCCTGACGACTTCAACCAGGCGTCTGACGCGACGACGGGCGCCGCCGAACAGGCGATCAAAGACGTAGCTAAGGAAGTAGCGAACAAGTATTACCAGTAGGATCGAGGCTCGGGGATCGAGGATCGAGGATCGAGGATCGAGG
>Ga0187894_10000852_pt1 | contig 40929 bp, 29 predicted proteins | sample GBC1701081metaG_FD_136650 | JGI IMG/M metagenome (GOLD analysis project Ga0187894, IMG submission 136650) | White microbial mat communities from a lava cave in the Kipuka Kanohina Cave System on the Island of Hawaii, USA - GBC170108-1 metaG ... | reverse complement strand
TGGCCGACGGCACGGAAAGGAACGCGCTGGTAGGTAACGGTGCCGGAAACGGCGACGTTGCCGCCACCGGGATTGCCGCCGCCACCGCCGCCGTCATCCCCGCCGCCGCCGCAGCCGGCCAGCAGAGTAGAAGCGGCCAGGGCAGGCAGGAAACGAGCCACCAGATTGGGGTTCAGCATCGTCGCTCAGGGCTCACTGTCCATTGAACGCGCGCAACCTATCACAAGCGCCCGGAAGGCGGGAATGCGATCCGGTCGCGGATTTCGGGGGTCAGGGCCGTATCGGCTCCTGTCCCAGCGCCTCCAGCTGTTCCTGCAGCTCCACGACGTGGCGTTCCCAGTAACGCGGCTCCGCGAACCATGGAAACGCGCGTGGAAATGCCGGGTCATCCCAGCGGCGCGCCAGCCAGGCGGAATAGTGGACCATGCGCAACCCCCGCAGGGGCTCGATCAGTGCCAGCTCGGCGCGATCGAACTCCGCGAACTGGTCGTAGCCTTCGAGCAGATCGGCGGCCTGCACCGTCATTTCGGCGCGCGGGCCGCTCAGCAGCATCCACAGATCCTGAACGGCAGGCCCGGTCATGCAATCGTCGAGGTCGACGAAGTGCGGACCGCCAGGTGTCCACAGGACATTGCCGCGATGGCAATCGCCGTGAATGCGCAGCCGTCGCGGCGACACGGCCGACAACGCATCGCCGACCGCGGCGACGAGCTCTTCCGTGACGTCGGCGTAGCGCGCTTCGACGTAGTCCGGCAGGAAACCGCCATCGAGGATGGTTTCGCGCGCTTCGACGCCGAACTGCCTGACATCGAGCGCGGGCCGCTCGTGAAACATGCCGGCGCGCCCGACCGCGTGCAGCCTCCCGAGAAAGCGGCCCATCCACTGACGATCGTCGCTCGTCCCGAGCTCCGGCCAATGTCCGCCGCGTCGGGGGAAGACGGCAAAGCGATAGTCGGCGAACACGTGCAGAGTCGCACCGCCGATCACCAGCGGCGCGACCACCGGGATGTCGGCGCGCGCGAGCTCCAACGCGAAGGCGTGCTCCTCGCCGATCGCGGCGTCGCTCCAGCGATCGGGCCGATAGAACTTCACCACCACCGGGTCGGCGTCCTCGATCCCGACCTGGTAGACGCGATTCTCGTAACTGCCGAGCGCCAGCACGCGCCCGTCGCTCAGCAGCCCGACCGCCTCGGTCGCGGCGACGATGCGATCCGGAAGGAGCGCATCGAACGGCTGAAAGGAGCCGCTGCTGCCCGGCGGGGAAGGCGTGCCGACTGAGTGTTCTCGGGACGGGGACATGCAAGGCGACGTGTGCTGTGAACCGAAGGACCGGCGGGTATCATCTTATCCGCATCCCGGACCCGCCCCATGCCTTATCCCCGTTGCTGCTTTCACGGCCACCGGCGTGGCCACACGCACGGCCGGTGCCGCGACCGTCTGCGTGCTGCTCTTCCGGCAGTTGCCGCTTCGTCGCTGCTCGCCGTCGCCGTTTCAGGCTGCGCCCGCGACGACTCGCCCGCTCATGCGACGCCGGCTTGCGGAGGTCCGCCCATCGTTTTCGTCCACGGTCTCGATCAGGGTCCCCGGATCTTTGCGCCGGTCATCGCCCACCTCGAGCGCCAGGGCATGCGCGCGAGCTGCCTGCACACGATCGAGCTGACACCGGCCAATGGCGACAACATCCGCGCTGCCGAGCTTCAGATCGCGCCCTTCATCGAAGACGTGCTCGCCAGGAGCAACCTTGAGCGCGCCGCAACCGGCCGGCCACCTATAGACAAACCTATAGACAAGGTGTCCCTGGTCGGGCACAGCATGGGCGCCCTCAGCGCCCGTTGGTACGCCGCCGTGCTGCATCCCGAACGTGTTGCGCTCTTCATAGCGACCTCCGGAGCCAATCACGGGACGACTTGGCGTTGCGAGAGCCCGTTCGGCGAGGGCCACCGGCAGATGTGTCCGCCGTTCGCTGCCGATGCCGCCCAGAGTGCCCTGCAGTTTCGGCTCAACGGCGGACCGGCCGCTGACGTGGACGAGACTCCATACGGTATTGGCAGGGACGCCCCCGGCGTGCGTTCGCTGCGACCCGATGCCACCCGTGCGATCGTCTATCTCACGCTGCGCACCGCCGATGATGGCTACATCCACCCCGCCGACAGTCTGCTGCTGGACGGCGCGGGCGGCCTTGCCCGCGAAACCGACCCGGAGCTGGCCTCGCAGACCCTGCCCGGCAACTTCCTCCTGCGCGAGCCGTCGGGACATGACGAATTGCTATCATCGCCTGCAGCCCTGCGCTGGCTCGACCAGGTGCTCCGCGCCGGCAGCGAATCACCCAGCGCGAACGACCTCAAGGATCGACCATGAACCGAAGCATCCTCGTGACCGGCGGAGCCGGGTACATCGGGAGTCACGTCACCCGGCAGCTCGTCGAACGCGGCGAGCGCGTCGTCGTCCTCGACAACCTGTACAGCGGTTTTCGCCAGGCCGTACTCGGCGCCGATCTCGTGAGCGGCGACACCAGCGATCGCGCACTCACCGAACGGCTCCTGCGGGAGCACGGCGTCGACACCGTCATGCACTTCGCCGCGCACACGGTCGTACCCGAGTCGGTCTCGAATCCGCTCAAGTACTACGCCAACAACACCTGCTCGACGCGCTCGCTCCTCGAGAGTTGCACCGCGGCCGGCGTCGCCCACTTCGTCTTTTCCTCGACCGCCGCCGTGTACGGCATTCCGGGCGATGGAGTCGCGTCCGAGGACAGCCCGACAGCGCCCATCAATCCCTACGGCACCTCCAAGCTGATGTCGGAATGGATGCTGCGGGACGTGGCCCTCGCGACGCCGCTGCGCTATGTGGCGTTGCGCTACTTCAACGTCGCCGGCAGCGACCCGAAGGGACGCATCGGTCAGTCGACGAAGGGCGCGACGCTGCTCACCAAGGTTGCCTGCGAGGCCGCCGTCGGCAAGCGCCCACACGTGTCGATCTTCGGCACCGACTATCCGACGCCGGACGGCACCGGGGTGCGGGACTACATTCACGTCGAGGACCTCGCGGACGCGCACGTGCGCGCGCTCGACTACCTGCGCGACGGCGGCAAACCGGCCACGTTGAACTGCGGCTACGGCCACGGCTACAGCGTCCGCGAGCTGCTGCAGGCAGTGGAACGCGTCGGCAACGTGCGCCTGGCGGTACGCGAGGAGCCGCGGCGCGCGGGCGACCCGCCCTCGCTCGTGGCGAGCGCCGATCGCGTGCGCAGCGTGCTCGGCTGGACGCCGCGCCTCGACGACCTCGACACCATCGTGCGCACCTCACTCGAGTGGGAGAAACGCCAGCTCGCATCGCCGTGGCAGTGAGCCCGTGACGGGCGTTCCCGGTGCGGCGCGCGGTGCCTGCTAGAATCGCCCCATGGCGCTGAGCAAACCCCGATCGCTGAGCGGGCTCATGCTGCTGGGCTTCTGCCTGGTGGCGCTGCCGTTGCTGGTCGCCGTGATCATTGCTGCGGTCCAGATCCGCAAGCTCGCCCAGCAGAGCGAACAGCTCGTCGAACGTGGTGTGCAGGCCACGCGCCTGAACCAGCTCCTGTTCGAGCAGATCGCCTCGCTGGAACGCGGGGCGCGCCTCTACCAGGTCATCGGCAATCCCGAGCTCGTGGACGTATACCGCGAGAACCACGAACGATTCGGGGACACCATCGAGAACCTCGACCGCCTCACCGACAACCTGCGTGGCGACTCGCAGCTGAGCATCCTGCGAACCGAGGCGCAGGCCATCTGGGAGAGCCTGGAGCGCCAACGCCCCGACTCACCGTCGATGGTGGTCACCTCGCAGCACTTCGCGCGGCTCTGGACCAGCGCCCAGGACCTGGCGGACACGAGCCGCCGGCAGATCGACGCGCAGCTCGACACGTTGCAGAAGGCCACGGACGACGCGCAGCGAACCCTTCTCTGGCAGGCTGCCGCCCTCGTGCCCATCACCATCGGTCTGACTCTCGTCTTCACCCTCCTGCTCGCCCGTCCCATCCGCCAGCTCGACCGCGTGATCAGCGAGCTCGGCCGCGGGACGTTCTCCCGTCCGATCCGCGTCAACGGACCGAGCGACCTCGAAGCGCTGGGCGTGCAGCTCGAGTGGCTGCGCACTCGCCTGCTCGAGCTGGCCCAGGAGAAGAACAAATTCCTGCGCCACATGTCGCACGAGCTCAAGACGCCGCTCGCCAACATCCGCGAGGGCACGGAACTGTTGATGGACGGCTCGGTCGGTGCGCTGGCGGACGACCAGCGCGAGGTCACCGCGATCCTGCGCGAGAACGGCATGAAACTGCAGCGGCTCATCGAGAACCTGTTGAGCTTCAGCGCCTGGCAGGCGAAGAGCACGGGGCTCGAGGTCTCGGAGTTCCGGCTGCGCCCGCTGGTCAAGTCGGTGCTCGAGAGCCAGCAGCTCACGCTCGTGAGCCAGCGCGTGCGTCTCGACGTGAAGGTGGACGACGCCCTGCTCTCGGCCGACCGCCCGAAGCTGCGCCTGATCTTCGACAACCTGCTGTCGAACGCCATCAAGTTCACGCCGCGCGGGGGCACGATCCACATCTCGGCGAACGCCCGCGACGACATGCTCCACGTCGACGTGGCCGATTCGGGGCCGGGGATCCCGCTCGACGAACGCAGCCGCATCTTCGAGGCGTTCTACCAGGGCCGCACTCCGCAGGGCGGCCACGTGAAGGGCACCGGCATCGGCCTGTCCGTGGTGATCGAGTTCTGCCACGCGCATGGAGGTACCATAGAAATCGTCGACGGCGAGTTCCCGGGTGCGCACTTCCGCATCCGCCTGCCCCTGCGCCAGCCTCTCGCCTCCGCGGTCGACGGAGAATCAGCGCATGCTGCGTAGTCGCCTGATCAGGTTCGCGGTATCGATCGCGCCCGCGCTCCTGGTTGCAGCCTGCACGCTCGTGCCCACCCCCCCCCCGGCGCCGCAACCAGCGCCGACGGAGCCACGCCTCGACCCTTCGCTCGCCGTCGTTGCCGAACACCTGCAAACCATGGCGCGCCTCAACACGGGAACGCCGGCCGAGCAGGCCGAGATCCTGAAGAACGCGCGCGACAACGCCCAGATCGCGCCGACCACAACCAACCTGCTGCGTCTCGCGCTGGTACTCGCGACACCCGACCACGGCGCGAGCGACGCACAGGATGCCCGCCAGCGCCTGTCGGCGTTGCTGGCGCGACCGGAAAACCTGATGCCGGCCGAGCGCGCGCTGGCCATGGTGCTGCTCGATCACGTCGACAAGCGCCTGGTCCTGCAGAGCGAGAACCAGAAACTGCAGGCCGACAACACGCGCAGCGCCAACGAACGCGGCGCAGCCACCAATCGGCGGTTGCAGGCCGAGATCGAAGAGAACACGCGTCTGCGCCGGGCGCTCAAGGAAGCGCAGGACAAGCTCGACGAGATTGCCCGCATCGAACGACAGGTCCTCGACCGCAAGCCGGCCAACGGCACTCGCTAGCGCGACGGGGCCCGACCACCCCGGGCACATCCTGTCCCGGACTGCTCGACGCGGGGAGGCAGCGGGAAGAAGCCACGCCGCTCCCTCGCCGCTTCGCCACAGATGCCCCGGCTGCCGACGTGTCGTTGCTCGCCCGGTTCGCTCCCCACGACGTTGGCTTCGGCCCAGCCGACCCGGAGCGGCACCCTTGCGCGATGCGAGCCGCCCTGCACTCTGCTGCGGGGTCTGTATAATCCGCGCGGCCCATGCCAGTCGCGGATGTCTCTTGAACCCGACACCCAAGCGCAAAGCCCGCATTCTCGCAGTGGATGACGATCCAGGCCTGCTGCGCCTGCTCACCATCCGCCTGCGAGCCGAAAACTACGAGGTCGAAGCCGTCGAAAGCGCGGTGGCGGCTCTCGCTGCCGCGGCGCGTTTTCGCCCGGACCTGGTGATCACCGACCTGCGCATGGACCAGATGGACGGCATCGGGCTCCTGAAAGAGCTGCAGAGTCGCTGGCCGGGACTGCGCGTCATCATCCTGACGGCGCACGGCACGATTCCCGACGCGGTGCACGCCACGCAGAGCGGCGCCTTCGGCTTCCTCACCAAGCCGGTCGACAAGCAGGAACTGCTCGAGCAGGTGCAGAAGGCGCTGAAGATCTCCGCCTTCCCGCAGTCGGACGAGGACTGGCGCGCGGAGATCATCACGCGCAGCCCGCTGATGGAGGAAAAACTCGCGCAGGCGCACATGGTGGCGGGCACCGACGCGCGCGTGCTGGTCTCGGGCGAGAGCGGCACCGGCAAGGAGCTCATCGCGCGCGCGATTCATCGCGCGAGCGCGCGGCGCGAGGCGGCGTTCGTCGCGATCAATTGCAGCGCCATGGCCGAGGAGTTGCTGGAGTCCGAGCTGTTCGGTCACGAGAAGGGCGCCTTCACCGGCGCCATCCGCACGCACAAGGGCATCTTCCAGGCCGCCGACGGCGGCACGCTGCTGCTCGACGAGATCGGCGACATGCCGATGCGCCTGCAGGTGAAGCTGCTGCGCGTGCTGCAGGAGAACCAGCTGCGCCCGGTCGGCAGCACCGAAGCGATTCCAGTCAACGTGCGCGTCATCTCCGCGACGCACCGCGACCTGCAGCAACTCATGACCGGCGGCTCGTTCCGCGAGGACCTGTATTACCGCCTGAACGTCGTGCACATCGAGATGCCGCCGCTGTCGCGCCGGCGCGAGGACATTCCGCTGCTGGTCGCGCACTTCCTGGAGCAGATCGCGCAGGAAACCGGCACGCGCAAGATCTACGCGCCCGAGGCGGTCGAGCTGCTCGCCACCGCCGAGTGGCCGGGCAACATCCGCCAGCTGCACAACGTGGTGCGGCAGAACGTCGCGCTGTCGCGCACGCCGATCATCAACGCCGAGCTCGTGCAGCAGTCGCTCGGCGGTTCGCCCTCGCGCCTGCCCTCTTTCGACGAGGCGCGCGACGAGTTCACGCGCAGCTACCTCGCGCAGATCCTGCAGATCACCGCGGGCAACGTCAGCCAGGCCGCGCGCCTGGCCAAGCGCAACCGCACCGACTTCTACAAGCTCCTCTCGCGCCACCAGCTCGTGCCGGACGACTTCAAGGGACGGTGAAGGCGGTTCCGCGAGCGGGGCTCCTCAGCCCCGTCCGCGCAACAGGCGTCCGAGCTTCTCGATGACGTCGCGCTCCGGTCCCGCCGGCGTGCCGCGCACGCGCCACACCGCCAGCACGGCGGCGATGTAGACGATCGCACCGACGCCGACTTCCGCGAGCAACCGCAGCCACATCGGCAAGGCTGTCGAGGCATCGGCTGTTGCCAGCACAGCGCCGTACATGACGACGCCAGCGAGCGCCGCAGGCGCGACGGCGCCGGCAACACGACGCGCACCGAGCGCTTGCGCGCGCGCAGCCCAGAACAGGAATACGGGTAGCGTCGCGGCCATCACCAGCGTCTTCGCTGCTGCCACGCCGACGACGCCACCGACCATGCCGCCGTAGACCAGCGCGGGTGCAAGCACGACGAGCTGGATCCACTTGAACGACGCGAGCAGCGCACCGCGACCCGTCGCCAGCAGAAGCGGATCGAGCGCCAGCGCCATGCCCATGAGCGCGCCCCAGACACCGAGCCATTGCATGAGCGGGATCGCGTCCAGCCATTGCGCGCCGAGGACCAGGGGCACGAGGTGCGGCGCCACTGCGGAAACGCCCAGGCCGAGCGCCACGCACAGATAGGCAGTCGAACGCAGCACCGTGAAGAAGCTCTCCGCGAGCCGCGCGCGATCGTTCTGCAGGCGGCTGTACACCGGGAAGATGCCGCGCGTCATCGGCAGGACCACTTCCTCCGCTGGTGCGGTCGCGATGTCCGAGGCGACGAAATAGTTGCCCATCGCAGTGGTGCCGGCCTGGCCGCCGACCACGAACTCGTCGAGCTTGCGGTTGAGCAGGTTCGCCACGCGCGCGAGCAGCAGCCAGCGCGAGAAACCCCAGATGTCACCGAAGCGCGCGAGCGTCGGGCGCGGCCGGTAGGGATGCATGATGAAGCTGATGGCGACGTCGAGCGCCCGCCCGCCGATCAGGCCGATGACCAGGGCCCAGTAGCTGCGGAAGGCGATCGCCGCCGCGATGGTGATGGCGACCGTCGACATCTTCTTGAACACGCCGAACCAGAACTCGCGATCGAAGTTCAGATCGCGGCGGAACGCCACCACGCCGATGTTCTCGAAACCGCCGATGAAGGCACGCAGGCTGAGCAGCTGCATCACTTCGAGGACGCGCGGGTCGCCGAAGTAGCGCGTGGCGAGCGGCGCGGCCGCGAGCAGCGCCAGTGCCAGGAGCGCGGCCTGCAGGATTTCCAGCGTCCAGGCAGTGTCGTAGTGCTCGCGTGTCGCGCCGGCATCGCGGATCAGGGCCAGGTCGACGCCGGTGTGCGTGAACACTTCGAGGAAGCCGACCACCACCATCGCCATGGCCACGACGCCGAAGTCCTCGGGCGCCAACAGCCGCGCGAGGATGACGGTGCTCACCAGGCCGAGCGCGCGGGTCGCCCAGCGCATGGCGATCATCCATGCAGAGCCGCGCAGCAGGTGACCGCGCGAGGGGTCGGAGCCGCGCGCCGGGTCGGTGCCGGGTGCCGGGTCGCTGCCTGGCGTCGGGTCAGTGCTGGCGCTCGCCATAGTTGCGAGCGTAGATGAGCGCAGCCTTGACGAAATCGAGCGTGCTGCGCGGCGCGCGGTGCAGCGGCTGCGTGTAGACAGCGCGCAGATCGTCGACCGTGAGGGCGGTGCCGAGGTACGCGTTGAGCCGCTCGATCGTCGCTTCCGGCTTGACGATCAGGTCGTCGAACAGGATCTCGTGGCGTTTCAGGCCGCGCTCGTCGAGGAAGCGCGCGATCTCGGACTCGATCTGCTGGCAGTAGCGCTGCGCGTAGGAATACGACTGCACCTGGCGGCGCAGGTTGTAGGAGATCCACGACTGCAGCGGCGTGCGCGTCAGCAGCACGAACTGGATGCTGCCGAGGTCGAGCAGTTCGGCCCAGTAGCGCATCGTCAGCCACAGGCGCGGATCCTTCCAGATCCACGGCTGGTGCTGGTTGCACTCGGCGATGAACTGGCGGAATGGCGCCGGATCGACCCTGGTGCGCAACGCGTCGATCGCCTGCAACACCTCGGGCGAGTAGCTGTTCTCGTAGTTGCCGCTGAAATTCGCCGCCGCGAACAGCTGCTTGTTGAGCTCGATCAGGCGCACGTTCTCGAACGTGTCGTAATCGGGCTTCACGTAGGTCCTGGCGCCCGGCCAGTAGCCGCCGCGCACCAGCAGGCCGGTGAGGACCGAGCTTCCCGAGAGTCCGTAGGTCAGGATGATGACGTTCTTCTTCATGGTCGTCGTCTTTCCCATCGACGTCTCATTGTCGCACGTGCGCGCGAGTCGCGGTTGCGCGTGCCCCCGGCGATCGCCGGTCACGCGCCGCGCGCAGTAGACACGGGGCCGGCCGGAATCGACCGTGCGCAGGTCACAAAGGTGCGCGAACCAGGCCCGGTGAGCGAAGCAGGCCCGGTCCGCGCTGCCGGCGAAGGAAGCGCGCGAGGCCGCCGAGCAGGAGGAAGCAGAAATCGGCCGCACCGCCGCCGCCGCCGTTGCTGCCGGTGTTGAGGGGCGGATCGTCGTCGTCGATCGTCACCGTGACCGCGTTGGGCGTGCCCAGGGTCGCGCCGGTCACGCCCGTCAGGCCGACAGTCAGCGTCTCGCCCGGCTCGTCGTTCGCGTCGTTGATCAGGGTGAGCGTGACGGTTTTGCTCACGTTTTCGCCCGCCGCCCAGCCCAGCGTCTGACTGAGCAGCTGGAAATCGTTGCCGGCGGTCGCGGTGCCGTTGGTGCTGACCACGGTCACCTGCGCCGTGCCGTCGCTGCCGTTCGTTCGCGACACGGTGAGCACGAGCGTACCGGAGCCCTCTCCGGCGTTGGCCGTGGCCTGCGTGAACTGCAGCGTGCCGGGTTGCGCGAGGTCGTCGTCGACGATGGTCAGGGTGGCCGCGCCGGGCGGACTGATCGTCGCGTTGCCGGTTGCGCCCGAGAGCGCCAGGTTGAGTGGCTCGTTCCCTTCGACCGCCGTGTCGTTGACGACGCTGACCGTGAAAGTCTTCGGCGCTCCGTCGCCGTTCGCCCAGGACAGCGTTCCGGCGACCGCGCCGTAGTCCGCGGGGGCCATCGCCACGCCGTTGCTGCTCGCGTAGTTCACCGAGATGGCGCCGATCGTGCCGTTGGTGCGCGTGACCGTGATGGTCGCGCTGCCCGCCGCCTCGGCGACGGTGAAGCCCGTGGTTTCGAACGCCAGCAGGCCGGGTGAATCGTTGTCGGCAATCGTGATCGTCGCCGCGGCCGGCGATCCCAGCGTGGCGCCGCCGGACGGGCCGCTCAGCGCAACGGAGAAAGTCTCTGCCGGATCGACCACGGAGTCGTCGACGATCGCGACGTTGAAACTCTTCGACGCCGCATCGCCGGATGCCCAGCTCAGCGTGCCGTTCGTCGCGGTGTAATCGCCGGGCGCGACCGCGCCACCGACGAGCGGCCCGTCGCTGGTCGCGTAGTTGACGGTGACCGCGCCCGCGCTGCCGTTGGCGCGCGTCACGGTCACGACGCGCACGCCCGCCGTTTCAGATGTGGGCAGCGCGGCAGCCGTGAGTTGCAGCGTGCCGGGCGAGTCGTTGTCGGCGATCGTTACCGTCGCGGTTGCCGGACTGCCGAGTGTCGCACCGCCGGTGGGTCCTGAAAGAGACACCGTGAATGACTCGGCCGTCTCGACCAGCGCATCGTCGGCGATCGGGACGGTGAAAGACTTGGCGGCTGTGTCGCCCGCGGCCCAATTCAGCACGTTGCTGACGGCGGTGTAGTCGCTTCCCGCGACCGCCGTCACGTCCGCGCTTGCATAGCTCACACTCACCGCACCGGTCCCGCCGTTGCGCGTCACGCTCAGCGAAACGGTCGGCGACCCAATGCCTTCGGAGGCATTGTAGTTGGCTGCGGAGAATTGCAGCGAACCGGGAGTTGCCGCGAAGGGCGAATCGGCGGAGAAGACCGGTCCGCCCGGCGAACCACCGAAGCGGCACTCGCCCGGGCTCGCACCGCCGGTGGCCGAATCGGTAATGACGGTGCCAGTGGTGCAGTTGCCGGCCGCCCCTTCGTCGAAGTGATAGAGCGCCGCCGTGTTCGCATCGGGCGTGAACGGCGTGGCAGTCGGAGTGAACGCCGCCGTGTAGCGCAGATTCGTGGACAGGTGCAGCTCGTCGATGAAACCGCGGAAGGCGAGCTGGCGCGGGCGCGCATCGTGCTTTTCCGCACCCAGCACCAGGAACGGATCCGAGTTGAAGCACGGCTGGCCGCCGCAGTTGCCCTGGTTCTCCGGTTGACCGTTGTCGGGATAGGACAGGTCGCCGGCGACACCGCCGCTCGATCCGTCAGCCACGCCGTCGACGAACAGGCGGATCGTGCCGGACGCGGAGCGCGTCACAGCCACGTGATGCCACTGGCCGTCGAGTACGTTGCGGCTCCCGCAGTGGGTCGTGATGTTGACGTTGTCGACGTTGGCGCCGAACGCGATGCGCGAGCCGCCACCGGTCGCACCGGTGCCGAGCGCGAGACCCCAGGCGCGCGGCAGGTCGAAGCGGTCGCGGTCGATGACGATGTCGCCGTCGATCCAGCCGTACACGCCGGAACCGCAGCGCACCGGGTTGTTGTTGTCGGCGGCGTTGCCCTTGATCCAGAACTCGATGGTGAAGTCGCCGGCACCGACGTCGGCCGGCCAGTTGTTGTTGTTGGCCGGGTCGTCGATGCGGATCTTGACCCGATCGATGTCGTTCTCGCCGTTGGCGAAAAACCCGATAGAACCCGCCCGGGCGCTGGCAGCGCCCAGCAAGGTAACAGCCACCAGCGAAGCAAGAGCGCGCACGCGGCGCGTCGCGGTCATCGTCGCGTTCCTCCCCGGATGACTTCCAAAGCCACTCTAGCAGAGGCTCAGAAGTGTTTCACCTTCAAAGGCTTATGTCGTTATTTTGAGACACTTTCGCCTAAGCCGTGACCCCAGTCTCGCTCATTGCGCGCGTTATTGTCGTGCCGGAATCCTCACCTTCGCAGGAGGCGCCACGGTGAACGGGCGGGCGCTCGAAAGCCCGCCGCCTTCTCCGGGATTGATCACGTCGACGGAGGCGGTGCCGGCAACCGCCAGATCCTTCGGGTCGATCAGCGCCTCGAGCTCGGTCGCCGAGATGAACATCGTCGTGCGTTCCTCGCCGTTCCAGCGCACGCGCGACTGTGGCGTGAATCCGCCGCCGCTCACCACCACCGTGAGTCCGCTCTCGCCCGCCGAGGCGTAGCTCGGCGAGACCTCGAGCGCTGCGGGCGGCGTTGCTGCGCCCGCCCCCTGCGCACCGATCGCCGTGCGGTTGAAATTGTCGAACCAATAGCTGGTCTCGGTGAACCCGCCGAACCCGGCCGAGCCCGACGCGGCGATGCGCGATGCGCTCGAGTCGTTCGCGCTCGCCTGGCCAATGACCTGCCAGCTCCCTGACACGCTGCGTTCGACGAACGCAGCGACTGCCACGGGGCTCGTGCCCGTGGTGCGCAGGCGCAACCGGAAGGTGTCGGTCGTGTTCAGGCCGGGCGAGAGGCTGAGCGTGCCGAGAGTCGTGAGCGAAGCACCGTTCTGGCGCGCGAGCACCGCACGGCTCGTCACGCCGTCGACGTACAGCACGTAGCGCACGATCGTGCTGCCGATGTTGCCGGTTTGCAGGCGCGTAAAGACCTGCGGATAGCCGACGCTGCTGCTGTTCAGGCCCATCTCGATCGACGCCTCGCTGTCGCCGAGATTCTCACTGGCCGGGCGATAGACCAGCACGTCTCCGCTCGAACCGGGCGTAGCGTTCTTCACCACGCGGCCCGCGCTGAGGCTGAAAGCGCTCGCGTCACGCTCGACCCATCCGTTGCCGATCGCGGCACCGTTCGCCCGCCCGAAATCGTCTGAGAACCCGCCGCCGCCGCCCGGCGTCGAGTCCGTGATCGTCAGCACGCTGCTGGCGGGCGAGCCGAGCGTCGCGCCGCCACCGGGCGCGGTGAGCGCGAGGTTCACCGTCTCGCTGTTCTCGCTGAGGCCGTCGGTGGCGATCGAAACCGAGAAGGTCTTGTCACTGGTATCGCCATCGGGCCAGGACAAGGTGCCGCTGGTGCCCGTGTAGTCAGCGCCGGCGCTCGCGGTGCCGTTGCTGGTGGCATAGCTGACCGATACGGCGCCGCCGCTGCCGTTGAGCCGGCGCACGGTGATCTGGATGGAGCCGCCACTCTCGGCGACCTGATACGTCGCCGAGCTGAACTGCAACGTGCCGGGCGGTGGCGTAGCCGTGTCGTTGTCCGCGATCGAGACGGTCGCGGTTCCAGGCGATCCCACACTCGCTCCACCCGTGGGTGAGCTCAGCGTCACCGTGAACGATTGCGTGGACTCGACCTGCGTGTCGTCCAGGATCGGCACCACGATCGAGCGCACAGTCGCGTCGCCCGATCCCCAGCTCAGCGACCCCGAGCGCGCCGAATAGTCGCTGCCCGACGTCGCCGTGCCGTTGCTCGTCGCATAGTTGACGTCGATGCTGCCGTCGCTGCCCGAGACGCGGTTGACCGTGAGCGTGACGGTGCCGGCCCCCTCGTTGACGGCGTAGGTCGCGTTCGCAAAGCGCAGACTCCCCGGGACCGGCGCCGCATCGTTGTCCGTGATCGACACGGTGGCGGTCGAGGGCGCGACCAGCGTCGCGCCGCCGCCCGGGGCGGTCAGGTTCACCGTGAAGCTCTCGGCTCCTTCGAACGCCGCATCTTCGAGGATCGGTACGTCGATGGTGCGCGCGGTCGTGTCGCCGTCTCCCCAGGTCAGCGTACCGGAGCGCGTCGAGTAGTCGCTGTCCGCGAGCGCCGAGCCTGTGCCCGTGGCGTAGTTCACCGAGACCGCCCCGTCGCTGCCGTTCGAGCGCTGCACGGTGAGATTCACCGAGCCGCCGCCCTCGCCGACCGTGTAGCTCGAGTTGCCGAGCCGCAGGTTGCCGTGCTGAAGCGTCGAATCGTCGTCGACGATCGTCAGAGTGGCCGACGACGGCGCGCCGAGCGTCGCGCCCGAGGCTCCGGTCAGTTGCACCACGACCGTCTCGTCCGCTTCGTCGATCGAGTCGCCGAGGATGGCGATGCTGAAGGACTTCGGCGTCGAGTCGCCGCTCGCCCAGTTGAGCGTGCCGCTCGCGGCCGTGTAGTCCGCGCCGGGCGTCGCCGTGCCCGTGCCGGTCTGGTAGGTGACCGATGCGGCGCCGGTGCTTCCTCCGGTGCGTTCCACGGTCACCATCAGCGACCCGCCGCTTTCGTCGGCCGAGTAGGTCGCAGATGCAAGCGACAGCGTACCCGCGCCGCCGCCCTGGAAGGGCGAATCCGTCGACCAGAGCGGCCCCTGGGGACTGCCGCCGACACGCAAAATTCCGGGACTCAAGCCGCGCGCTTCGCTGACGCTGGTGCCCGAGCTCTGGTCGAAGTGATAGAGCGCGGCCGTCGCGCCGTCGACCGTGAATGGCTGCGTGGGCACCGGAAATCCGGACGAGTACCGTACGCTGGTCGACAGGCGCAGCTCGTCCAGGAAGCCGCGGAACGAGGGATAGTTCGGGCCGGCGTCGTGTTTCTCGGCGCCGAGCACGATGTACGGGTCCGAGAACGAGCACGAGCCGCCGCAGAAGTTGCCCGGCACACCGTTGTCGGGGTAGGAAAGGTCGCCGGACGGACCGGTGGCGCTGCCGTCGGGCTGGCCATCGACGAAGAGTAGCAGCAGGCCGGAGTTACGCTCGCGCACCACGGCGACGTGATGCCAGGAGCCGTCGAGCACGTTGCGCGTGCCGCACAGCGTGGTGACGTTGTTGGCGACGTTGACGCCGAACGCGACGCGGCCGTTGCCGAGCGAAATGCCGAAGGAACGCGGCTGGTTGTAACGGTCGCGGTCGAACACCGTATTGCCGTCGATCCAGCCGTAGGTGTTTCCGCAGCGGACTGTGCCACGATTGTCGGCGAGCGCACCGCGCAGCCAGAACTCGATGGTGAAATCGGTCGTGCCGACGTCCGCGGGCGGACCGGGATTGCTGTCGGCAGGATTGTCGATCTGGATCTTCGCGCGATCGATGTCGTTGACACCGTTGCCGAAGAAGCGCAGGGAGTTGGCGGAGGCCAGTCCTGCAAATGTGGTGAGCAGCAGAGTGAGTGACAGCGTCCTTGCCCGGCTCGACATGACTACCTCCTGGCACCGTCGATTGCAGACAACACTAACCGTTTGCGGTTCTGCCCACCATGTCTTCGACCGGCGACAGTTGCATCCGTTATCGTTGAAGAAATGACCAAAGAACTCGCACCCGACCGCCGCTCGCATCGCCTCGCGCTCGCCGCGCTGCTGGCTTTCACACTTGTGAATTCCTTGTGCGCGGCGCGCTGGGGAATGCCGGACGGCGCCACCGCCGAAACCAGCTCGCCGTGGGCTATCGACGCGATTGCGCCGCTCGGTCCGCTGAACGAGGCGTACCACCGGTTCTCGCGCGCGGGCATTGAAAGCGTTATCTACCCGGTCTTTCACTACGCAGTGCTCGCCGCCGCGTACGCGCCTTATGTCGCGTACGCGCTCGCGACCGGGCGGCTCGCCGGGCCCAGCGCCGAATTTCCGTTCGGCGCCACCGACCCGGGGGCGTTCTTCGTTCACCTGAGCTGGCTCGCCAGCCTGGTGAGCGCGCTGATGGCGGCGGGCTGCGTCGTGTGCGTGTACCTGATCGCCTGCGAAACGTCCGGCCGGCGCACAGCACTGTGGGCAGCGATGTTTGCGGCACTGGTGCCACCGCTCGCCTACTACGGTGCCAGCTCGAACCTCGACGTGCCGTACCTGTTCTGGATGCTGCTGGCGGTCTGGCAACTCGTGCGCGCGGCGACGCGCCAGCAAACCTGGAGCTACGTGCTGTGCGGCGCGTTCGCCAGCGTCGCGGTGGCGACCAAGGACCAGGCGGCGGGGTTCTTCGTGTTCTTCCCGCTCCTGGTGCCGTGGCTGCTGTACGTCGATCTGCGGTCGCGCACCGGCGACGCACGCGGCCGCGCCGCCATGTTCGCGACACTGCTGCAAGACCGGCGATTGTGGCTCGCGGCGCTTGCGGCCCTCGTGGTGTTCGTCCTCGCCAACAACCTCGTGACCGGGCTCGAGGGCTACCGGCGGCACTTGCGCTTCGCCGACGAGCTCTACGCGGCGAACGTCGCGAGCAGCGGTCCCGGGCTGCTCGAGCGCCAACCCGCCCTGCTCGCGCGCAGCGCAGCGCTGCTCGTGCAGATGGTGGGGCCGCCGACGCTCCTGCTCGCGGCAGCCGGGATATGGCTCGCGCTGCGCGAACGGCGCTGGCTCGCCCTGCTGCCGGTGCTGTGCGCGCTCGGCTACTACGTCTCGATGATCGCGCCCACCGTCTCGCACTCGCGCTATTTCATCGGCGTGACGCTCTTGCTCGCGCCGCTGGCCGCGCGCGCTGTGGTTGCCGGGCTCGAGGCGCCGCGCCGCGGATGGCGCGCCGCCGTCCTCGCAACGACGGTTGCAGCGATGATCTGCCAGGCGCTGTTGCTCCTGCACCTGCATCAGACGCTCGCACGCGACAGCCGCTACGCCATGGAACGCTGGATCCGCGCGCACGTGCCCGCAGGCGCGACCATCGAATCGAGCACGCAGGCCCGCTACCTCCCGCGACTCGCGGATCGCTATCGCTACAGCATCGTCGGCAATTCCTTCAGCGCCACCCGCTACGCGCTGGTCGGCAGCGAGCTCACGTCGTCCGCACTGCGGGCCCGAGCGCCCGACTACGTGCTGGTGCTCGAGGATTCGTGGCTGAGCGGTGATCCGACTCGCGTGTACGAGCCGCGTGTTCGCGCCTACTACGAGGCGCTGCTCGCCGGCGATGCCGGCTATCAAACGGTGGCGCGCTTCGCGACGCCGACCTGGCTTCCCTGGCGGCAGATCACCGCCGGCACGCAGCCGACCTGCATCCTGCTGCGCCGACGCTCCTAGATCCGGGCACAATTCCCCGACTCATGGCTTCGCGCGCCCGCAAACACGCAATCTTCCTCATCGGTGTCGCGCTCAGCGGCGTGTTCCTCTGGCTCGCGGCGCGCGACGTCGACATGGCCCAGCTCAGCCGCGCGCTGGCGGTGGCGGATCTGCGCTGGGCGCTCGCGGTACTGGCACTGCTCGCGGGGTTCTGCCTGGCCAAGGCGTGGCGGTGGGCCTTGCTGCTCGGTCTGCCTGTCACGCACGGCACCCTCGCCCTCACGCGCGCGGTACTCGTCGGCTATGCCGCGACTTCGTTGCTGCCGCTGCAGCTCGGCGAAGTCGTGCGAGCCTGGGCGGCGACGCGCGTCGTCGAACGCTCGCTCGCGCCGATCGTCGTCTCGATCGCACTGGAACGCGTCCTCGACCTGTTCGCCGTGCTCGCTGTGCTTGCGGCAGTGCTGCTGCTCGGCGGTCCGTTGCCGGCCGGTCTCCTGGAGGCGGGCTGGACTCTCGGAGCAGTGAGCCTCGTGCTGCTCGCCGCTCTGGTCGTCTACGTCGCTTTCACCGATCAGACGCTGCGCGTGATCGCCCGTCTCGCGGCGCCGCTGCCCGCGCGCACACGCGAGATCCTGCTCGACCAGTTGCGACGCGGTTCCGCCGGCGCAGCCTCGCTGCGCAGGCCGGCCATGTGGTTCTGGCTGGCGGTATCCTCGCTCGTGCAGTGGGCGCTCATGGCCGCCTGCATCGGCGCAAGTTTCGCGGCCCTCGGCCTCGACCTGCCGTTCGCCGCCGCCGCCTCCGTGCTCGGTCTCACCATCATCGGCATGAGTCTGCCGTCGGGTCCGGGCTACGTCGGCAGCATCCAGCTCGCGTTCACGCTCGGCCTCGCGCCGTTCGCCGTCGAGCCCGGGCCGGCGATCGCCGCGTCCGTGTTCTATCACCTGCTCGTCTGCGGCTCGCTCATCGTCGCCGGCCTGGTGGCGTTGCACCGCCTCGGCGGCACCCTGCGGACCATCGTTACGGCTCCGGAATCGGGCTGAGCAGGGTCGGCCCGCCGCGATCCTCCGGGAGGGCGTTTTTCGTGCGCTTTTCGCACCGCCTGCGACTCCCGGTGTGACGCACTTCGCATTCCCTTGCATGCTGCTGTGCGAGGGGTCACAGGGGGGTGTCGGTCTTCTTTACACGACGAAGTTTTCACGGGCCTTACGCGACCACAAGCAACTGACCCACTGAGGAATTTCACCGCGGGCCCGGAACTTGCTTCCTTTCACTCGCCATCACAAGAAGGAATGCGAATCCACATGGCGAGACTCCGCGGGTTACAGCCTGGCCGCCGTCGCGGCCGCGCTGCTTTCATTTGCTGGCAGCTGCTGCTGGCGACCATCCTGTTCACGGGGGTCGGAGCACCCGCCTACGCGCACCTTACGGACAATTTCGATCGCGCTGACGATGCCGCTGTCGGCAACGGCTGGATCGAGAAGAACGCCGGCGCGTTCACGCTCGCTGGCAACCGTGCTGCCAAGCAGACCGTCGGCACCGCGTATCGCGACAACATCGTGTACCGGCCGGCCGGCGAAAACGTCCTCAACGTCGAGGCCGCCGTCGAAATCCAGTTCAGCGGTGCGCCCGGCTACGCCCAGCTCGCGGTGCGCGCGCAGACCGCGACCATCGCCAACGCGGACACGCTCGACGCGTATGTCCTGTACGTCAACAACAGCAACACGCAGGCGATCCTCGGCCGCAACAACGGCACCGCCTTCGTGACCACGCTCGCCACGCTCGACCTCGCGCCCGGCTTGAACACCACCGACCGCTACCGCCTGCGCCTGGCCGCGCGCAACGCCAACCCCGTGCTGCTCGACGCCGTCATCGAGCGTCTGAACGGCGCCATCTGGGAAACGATCGGCCAGGCGAGCGCCAGCGACGCCGCCGCGAATCGCATCGCGACCGCGGGCAGCGTCGGCTTCGGCGGCTACACCGAGGCAACCTACGCTTTCGACAACTTCACGCGCGTCGACCTCGGCGCCGTCGGCACGACCAATCCTGCGCCGGCCACGGCAGCGCTCTCGCCCACGCAGGCGAACTCCGGGGAATCCGGACTCACGGTCGTCGTCTTCGGCAGCGGCTTCACCACGGACTCCATCGTCCGCTGGCAGGGTGCGAACCGGACCACGACCTACGTGTCGCCCTCGGAGCTCGAAGCGGCGATCACCACGGCTGACCTCGCCACGCCCGGCGCGCGCAGCATCACGGTTTTCAACCCGACCCCGGGCGGCGGCACTGCCAACGCACAAAACTTCAACGTGGTCGACGCCGGCACTCCGCCGCCGGCGATCGCTTCGCTGGCACCCTCGAGCGCCAACGCCGGCACCGCGGCGTTCACGCTCACCGTCAACGGCACCGGTTTCAACAACGGTTCGGTCGTGCGCTGGAACGGCGCCAACCGGACCACCACGTTCGTTTCTTCCACACAGCTCACCGCCGCGATCACTGCGGCGGACGTCGCCGCCGCCGGCAGCGCGTCGGTCACCGTGCAGCGCGTTTCCGACGGCGCCGTCTCGGGGGCGAGCACGTTCACCATCAATTCGGTCATTCCCGGCGACTTCGTCGACACTTTCAACCGGGCCAACGCCGCGGCGCTCGGCAACGGCTGGATCGAGAAGACCGCCACGGCTTTCGAGCTGCTGAGCAACGAAGCGGCGCGCGTTGCCACCGGATTCGACTATCGCGACAACCTGGTCTATCGGCCGGCGGCAGAAGACGTGCTCGACGTCGAAGCGGCCGTCGAGATCCGCTTCACCGCGGCGCAGCCCGGGTACCCGCAGGTATTCGTGCGCGGCCAGAGCGCTTCGATCGCCGGCACCAACACACTCGATGCCTACATCCTGTACATCAACAACAGCACCTCGCAGGCAATCCTCGCGCGCCAGCGCGGCACGAACTTCGACGAGCCGCTGGCCACGCTGACCATGAACCCGGTGCTCAATGCCACCGACCGCTATCGCCTGCGGCTGCAGGCGCAGGGTACCAACCCCGTGCAGCTGTCGGCCTTCATCGAACGGTGGAACGGCACGGCCTGGGCGATCATCGGCCAGACCACCGCCAGCGACTCCAACGCCAACCGCGTCGCGACCGCGGGCAGCGTCGGCTTCGGCGGCTATACCGAGCTCACGCCGCGCTTCGACAACTTCGCGCGCACTGCCCTCGGCGGCTCAGCCGACAACCCGGTGCCGGCGATCGCCAACATCGCGCCCACGAGCGCGACGGCCGGCTCCGGTGCCCTCACGCTCACCGTCAACGGCAGCAACTTCATCGGCGGCTCGATCGTGCGCTGGAACGGCGCCAACCGCACCACGACGTTCGTGTCGTCGACGCAGCTGCAGGCCGCGATCCCGGCGAGCGACGTGACGACGGCCGGCAATGCCACGGTGACGGTGTTCAACCCGGCACCCGGCGGCGGTACCTCGGGCGGCGCGACGTTCTCGATCACCTCCGCCACGAACAACCCGGTGCCGGTGGCCTCGAGCCTCGCGCCAACCTCGGTGGCTGCGGGCAGTGCCAATTTCACGCTGACCGTCAACGGCTCGAACTTCATCGGCGGCTCGATCGTGCGCTGGAACGGCGCCGACCGCACCACGACGTTCGTCAACGGCACGCAGCTCATGGCTGCGATCACCGCCGCCGACGTGGCCGCGCAAGGCACGCGCACGGTTACGGTGTTCAATCCGGCGCCGGGCGGTGGCACCTCGGGCAACCTGACGTTCACCATCGACGCGGCCAGCAATCCGGTGCCGACGCTGACGTCGCTGTCACCGAGCTCGACCGCGGCCGGCGGCCCGGCCTTCACGCTCACCGTCAACGGTACGAACTTCGTCGCCACCTCCACGGTGCGCTGGAACGGCTCGAACCGCACCACCACGTTCGTGTCCGCGACGCAGCTCACCGCGGCGATCCCGGCCTCCGACATCGCTTCGCAGGGCAGCCGCACGGTCACGGTGTTCAATCCGACGCCGGGCGGCGGCACCTCCGGCAACCAGACGTTCACCATCTCGGCGCCCCAGACCAACAACCCGGTGCCCGGCCTCACCTCGACCTCGCCCACCGCGTGGCCGACCGGCGGCAGCGCCTTCACGCTCACGGTCAACGGCTCGAACTTCGTGACCGGCTCGGTCGTGCACTGGAACGGCGTCGTGCGCACCACCACCGTGATCTCGGCGAATCAGCTGAGCGCCAGCATCAACTCGTCCGACGTCTCGGCGACCAGCCTGCCCACGATCACGGTCGTGAACCCGACTCCGGGCGGCGGCCGCTCGGCGCCGGTGACGTTCTTCGTGCAGGACGGCGCGATCACCTATACCTACGACAATTTCAACCGCGCCAACAACGTCAACGTCGGCAACAACTGGACCGAGAAGAACCCGGATGCCTTCTCGATCGTCAACGGCGAAGTGCCGAGCGTCGACACGTCCGGCGGCTTCACGCAGGACATCATGTACCGGCCCGCCGGCGAGCAGCGCCTCGACAGCGAGGCGTCGATGGAATTCACCCGCCTGCCCAGCCAGGTGGTGCTCACGGATGCGAACTACCCGCAGCTGCACAGCCGCGTGCAGCTGAACACGGTGACCTTCGGCTGGACGCTCGACAGCTACATCTTCTTCATCGATGACAGCGTCGCGAGTCCGGCGCGCGCCATGTTCGCGATCACCTCGGCGCCGCAGATCGGCGCGCGCAACGAGTGCTACATCGCACCGCTGCCGCTGCCCGATCCGCTCGTCGTCGGCGAGCGCTACCGCCTGCGCTTCCGCGTCAGCGGCACCGCACCGGTGGTGCTGTGGGGCGCGGTCGACCAGTACTCGAACGGCGCCTGGACGCAGATCGCGCAGGGCTCGGTGAACCACACCCCGAGCACGCCGGTGAACCCGAACATCTACTGCGATGGTCCGAACCCGACCATGCCGCCGCCGCTCACCAATGCGGGCGTCAGCGGCCTGGCGAAGTGGGTGAACCGTACCGACACGTACGACAACTTCTACGTGCGTGACCTGGCGCCGCTCGCCCCGGCGCCGACGACCAGCAGCCTGAGCCCGTCCAGCACGACGGCCGGCGGCCCGTCGTTCCAGCTCACGGTGAACGGCAGCGGCTTCCAGAACGGCGCCTCGGTGCGCTGGAACGGCTCGGGCCGCACCACCACGTTCCTGTCCTCGACGCAGGTCCGCGCGACCATCAACGCGAGCGACATCGCCTCCTCGGGCGGCGCCTCGATCACGGTGATCAACCCCGGCTCGGCCGAATCGGCACCCCGCACCTTCAACGTGACCTCGCCGGGCGGCACCACGACCTTCAGCGACAATTTCGACCGCGCCGACAACGCGGCACTGGGCAACGGCTGGCTCGAGAAGACTGCTGCTGCCTGGGTCCTGATGGGTGGGCGCGCCGACAAGCAGATCACGCCGAGCGGCGACTATCGCAACAACCTCGCCTACCGGCCCGCTGGCGAGGATCGTCTCAACGTCGAAGCGATCATGGAGTTCCGGCCGGAGGCGTCGCCCCTCGGCTATCCGTCGATCGTGACCCGCCTGCAGCAGGCGACGGTGAACACCAACAACGGCTTCGACGGCTACATGATGTTCATGGACTCGAGCAACACGCTGTGCGTGATCGCGCGCCAGCGCGCCGACGGCAACTACGAGACGCGCCTCGCGCAGTTCAACCTGGGCACGGCGCTGGTACAGGGCAACACGTACCGCATGCGCCTCAGCACCAGCGGCACGACCACCGTGTCGCTGCTGGGTACGGTCGAGCAGCTGAACGGCGGCATCTGGACGGTGATCGGCTCGGCAAGCGCCAACGACACCTCCGGCCAGCGCATCAGCACCGCAGGCTCGGTCGGCTTCACCGGCTACATCGAAGACGCCTACAGCTTCGACAACTTCAGCCGCGTCGACCTGAACTGATCCCGCCGACGTTCCGCAGGCGATGAAACCGGGGCCCTCGTGGCCCCGGTTTTCGCTGGGCATTCATCGCGACTTGCCGAACAGCGTCCGCAGGTGCTTGCGCCAGCTCTCGTGCGACTCGTCGACCTGATGCGGGAGCGTGTATTCGATCACGGTCGCTCCCAGCCGCCGGTCAGTACCGATCAGTTCCTGCCAGCAGTCGGCGCACGGAGAGCGTTCGGAATAGACGCGCGAGACCTGCACGCCCTCGCCGGCCGGCACCTTCGCCAGGGCACGCCGTTCGGCATGGCCGGCCGCGCCCTTGCCGATACTGTGCTCGACGATCGGCGGCATGCGCTTGCCGTTGACCGAGTACTCGATGACCGCGACGTTGCGCCCGTCGGTGATGCCGTTCTTCCTGCGGTGCTCGAAGGCGAGCTTCGAGAGCGTGCCCTGCTTGCCGTAATCTGCGACGTCGTTGCGGCGAAACGCGCGTTCGCGAATGTACCGCGCAGCATTGTCGGCGCGATTGGTGGGTACCGTGCGCAGGAACTTCGCCGCCGGACGCGCCTGGACGCAGTCGCTCATCGCTTCCAGCGAATCGATCGCCGTGCCCAGGTCTACCTGGCCGGCTGCCAAGGCCTCGGCCACCACCAGCAGCATGTCGTCGACAGAGCGCGCCGCGCACCGGAAGGTGAACTGCAGCGCCGACCGCAACGCCTCGAGTACCGGAGCATTGCGTGCCGGCTGGTTGTTCAGGACTCCGAATTCGCCGAAACCCGTCGCCTTCGCCCCGCCGCCCGCTCCCGTCAACAGCGCCATCAGCGCGACGAGTACCGCGCGTCGCAGCCCGATCCTGCGCGCGCTCATCGCCGTTCTCCTGCAATGGGCAGGTACTGCCGTTCGCCCGCAGTCGGCAGGAACAACGGCCAGATGCGATCGACCCCGTCGCGCTCGCATTGCTGAAAGCACATGCAGGCACGTAGCCCCGAATTGCAGTCGCCTGCACACGCGCCGCGACACTGCTGCACCAGGCTCCGTCCCTCGTCGGCAACTTCCTGGCTGCCTTTCTCGAAGTACTCCACCATTGGATACGGGCACGAGTTCTTGGCGTCGACACGCGCGTTGCACTCCGTGACCGCTGCGTGATCGGCTTCGGCCCGCGTCTGATGCCCGCAGCTCGCACCCCACGCCCCGCCTTCCTTCGACTGGAAGCGGGTGATGGCAAGCCAACCGCGGTGCTCGCAGATCCAGACGATGCGGCAGGTTTCGTAGCCCGCTCCCGTGCAGTTCTCGAGCGCTGCTCGCTTGGCCAGCTGGAGTGTTTCCCCCTGCCCGATGTAGATCCTGTTGTCGAGTGCTGCCTGGACGATCGCAGTTTCGGCTTGCGCCGCAGTCGCAGCACCTGCAGCGAGCGCACAAACCGCGAGGGCGCGCGCTCCGTATCGACATAGCTCCTGAAACATGATCGTGATCTCCCTGAGTGAGTGATGTGTCCTGCTTCACTTCGCTCAGGTACACGCAGTGGTTTCGCGCAGTGCCGCTGCGGAAGAACCGCGCGCATTCGCCGCGGCCGGCGGCCGCGATGGTGAGTCACGCTCAGCGCGTGGCTGGTTCAACGAACGGGAACGACGTCGCTCTTGCGGCGACCCGACGCGGATCAGCGAGCAGTGCGCTGCGAGATTTCCTTCGCCGGCACGCCGCCGACGATGACGAACGGCGCGACCGGGTCCTTCACAACTGCGCCCGCTGCCACGATCGCGCCGCGGCCGACGTCGTTCATGACGACGGCGTGGCTGCCGATCCAGCAATCTCCGCCCAGGGTGATGCGCCGCTTCTCGCCCCCCTGCCGCGTCATCGTCACGTCAGTACGGGCGAAGCGGTGCTGGCGCGAGCCGCTGAGGAACGTGCAGCGCTCGCCGATCAGCGTGTGATCGCCGATGTCGCAATGGTGGACGATGCTGTAGCGACCGATCAGGACGTCCTCGCCGACGCTCACGTCGCGATAGATGAAGATCGCGCCGGTCTCCACCACCACGTTGCGCCCGCAATGGCGCAGCGCGAAGCGATAGAACTCGTAGCGCAGGATCACGCCCGGGAAATACGGCACCCAGGCGAGCATTTCGGAGAACGTGCGAAAGAGGATGTCCGACAGGCGCGAGAGCAGCGCCAGGGGCAACGCGATCGGCCACAGGAGGATGCCGATGACGGCCATGGCGAAGCGCGTGGTCGGACCTGCCGTGAACTGCAGGTAGCTCGCCTCGGTGTAGTCGCCGGAAACGCGCTCCGCCGCGGGCGGCGGTGCGGGATCGCGGGCGCTCGACTCGCTCATCGGAACCCTAACGAGTGGTGTCCGGCACGAACCTTAGCAGGTCACGCCGGCCGCAGCACGGCGGTGCGGCGAAAGCGGCGGTAGCTCAGGTTCTCGGACAGCCATTCGACGCGCAGACCGGTCTGCGCCGCCCATTGCTCGAGGCGTGGCCGGTCGACGAGAGTCAGCGGCCGCGAGCTGCGCGCGCCGAAGTAGCTGGCGAACTCGCGCACGCCGCCGATGAAGGCATCGATGAAGAAACCGTTGCGAGCTGCGAACTTCAGGTAATCCAGCAGCTCGCGCAGCGAGCTGGTGCCGGGCTGGATCAGGTCGGACAGCACCAGCTTGCCGCCGGGCTTCAACATGCGTTGCCAGCGCGTGAGCCAGCCGAGCAACTCGGCCTCGGACATGTACTGCACGACGCTGTGCACCGTGATGAGATCGTAGCCTGCGACCGCGGCCGGCTCGTCCGGGCCGGAGAGATCGGCGAGCTCCACGTTGGGCAGCCAGGCAACGCGTGCGCGGGCGCGGCGGCGCACGTTCGCCGCGCCGTCCCAGAGCGCCACACGACCCACGTGCGGGGCGATCTGTTCGGTCGCGAAGCCGAAGCCACAGCCGAAATCGAGCGTGCGCATGCCGGCGTCCAGCGGAACCAGGCGCCGCAGGCGCGCGATGTGATCGCGTGCCTCGGAGCGGAACACTTCCTGCCTGTCCTCGATCCGCTCCCAGTAAGCCTTCCAGTCCTCGCCGCCCGAAGCGGCAGCGGCAGGAGCGCTCCACGAAGCCGGCAACGCCGGATCGACGGCGACCCTGCCGTCGCGCAGGTCGAAGTGCACTTCGACCATGGGCTCCCCGCCGAGCGCGTACTGCGTGAAATGGGCGCCCATCAGGTGATAGAGCATGAGCACCGGCTTGTTGTCATCGTCGACCAGCATGCGCATGTCGTCGACACCGGCGCGCCGCAGGTACTCGGCCGAGCGCTGGACCAGCAGCTGGCTGAGCCGCAGGCCGCTCTCGCGCTGGAACTTGCCGGTCAGGAACTGCGCGCGGACCGCGATGCACACTACTTCGCCGAGGTTCTCCTCGGTGCGCTCGACCTCGTGGCGGCGCGAGCCGAGCACGCGCAAGGCGCGCGCCAGCGCGATGAGGCGCGTCGGACGCGCGGCGATCGCGAGCAGCGTCTCCCAGCCCGCGAGCACGGCGTGCTGGCGCAGCCCACTGCGATGGAAGCTGAGCGAGTACGGCGTCACGGCGACGAAACCGGCCGGCTCGCCGTCGATGCGCGCCAGCATGACGCGCAGCACGCCCTCGCGCATGTGTGCGCGATAGCAGACTTCGCGGACGAAGCGGCCGCCAAGGCCAGCCATAGGGCCGTAGTCGAGCAGCTCCATGTGCAGGGCCGCGATCGCGTCGAGGCCGTCATCGTCGGTAGCGAGGATCTCCGTGAGCTCGAGCCGGTGCCGGGCCTCGCGCGCGATGGGAGTCGCCGCGTTCATCGCGCGTCCACACGTGAGCCCGCCTGTCGGCACGAGCCGGTGGCGCCTGTCGCCGTGAGACTCATACCCGGCGCATCTTCTTGAAGCGCTCGCCGTGCAGCGACTCCGCTACCAGCTCGACCTTCTGCGGTACGGCGTAGCGCGCCAGCTTGTCCTGGCAGAACTGGCGCATGCGCGTGCGAAATTCCGCCAGCGATTCGCCGCTGGTCAGCTTGACGCGCGCGAACACGATCTGCCCGGTCATGGGGTGCGGCTGCCCGGTCACGGCAACGTCCTCGACGCCCTCCATGAGCTGCAACACGCTCTCGACCTCGGCCGGATATACCTTCTCGCCGCCCACGTTGATCAGCTCGGACTTGCGCCCGAGGATCCGCAGGTACTCCCCGTCCACTTCCACCGCGTCGCCGGTCTTGAACCAGCCGTCCGCCGTGAACGGGCTCGCGTGGTTGAGGTACCCGAGCATGGCAGACTTCGCCTTGATCTCCAGCATGCCGTCGACCACGCGCGTCTCGAAACCTTCGCCGCCGACCTTCACCCAGAGCGAATCCGACGACTTCGACTTGGAGCGCAGGATGCCGACCTCCGACAACCCGTAGGTCTGCAACAGCTTCACCTCCGGGAACGCGGCGTGAAAGCGCTTGAGTGTCGACTCCGGCATCACCTCGGTGCCGTAGGTCACCATCTTCAGGCTCGACAGGTCGTACTGGCGATACGCCTCGCTCACGAGCAACAGGTTGAGGAATGTCGGTGAGGTGGGCAGCAGCTCGACACGATGGTTCTGTACCGCCCGGCAGATGGTTTCCGGGCGCCGGTCCTGCACCGTCACCACGCAACCGGTGTTCGAGAGGTTGTAGAGGAGCGTGTTGAAGCCGCCGATGTGATCGAACAGCAGGAACGTGATGGTGCGCAGCGTGTGGCGCGGCACCGTGAACTTTTCCAGCATCGGCACGATGTCGTGCAACGCCGCCTTGCTCTTGCCGGTGGATCCGGACGAGAACAGGATGAGTCCCGGGTGTCCCTGCGACTTCAGGCGCAGCAGCAGCTCGTGCCGTGCCTGTACGCCGGTCGTTTCGATCTGCACGCGATCGTCGTCGTCGATGGCGATGCAGCATTCCACTGCGGCGATCGCGCGAAATTCGGGCTTCTTCTCCTCGACCGAGCTGGTGAGCGGCACGATTACCGCGCCGTGCTCGATCAACGCGAGCAGCAGCGCGACCGCGCGCGGCGAGAAATCCGCCTCGACGCTGGTCACGGCCCCGCGCGGCACCCCTCGTTCGGCCAGCAGCCTTCCCAGGCGCTGCATCTCGTCCGCGAGCCAGCCATAGTCGGTGACGGCGTCGCGCCAGACGATGGCCGGCGCGCTCGCGTTCTGCCGGAAGCGCTCGATGAGGAAGTCGACGTGCATCACACGCCCCCGAGGTACAGCACCTGGCCGGTGACGAAGGCGCTGTCGCGACGCAGGAAGAAGTCGACCACGTTGGTCACGTCCTCGAGCGTGCCGAGGCGCTTGATCGCCTGGCGCGCCACCAGGTTCGCGATCTTGTCCTTCGGCACCGAACGGATCAGGTCCGTCTCGATGGGCACCGGACCGACAGCGTTCACGGTGATGCCGTATCCGGCGAGCTCGCGCGCCATCACGCGCGTGAGCGCCTCGACCGCCGCCTTGGAGGCGACATACGCCGCCTCGCCTTCGAGGTCGAGCGCGACGGCCACGGTGGTGAAGTTGACGATGCGGCCGTACTTGTTCTTCTGCATCAGCTTGGCCGCCTCGCGGGCGAACAGGAAAGCGCCGGTGAGGTTCGTGTCCATCACGCGGCGCACGGTGCCGACCGGCGTGAGCAGCGAGTGGTTCATCGAGGCGATGCCGGCGTTGTTGACCAGGTTGTCGAGCCGGCCGTGTTCCTTGCGCACGTTCGCAAACAGCTCCTGCACCCGGGCCTCGTCGACGACGTCCGTCGTGAAGTGTCGGTAGTCGGCGTGCGACAGATCGGCAGGCTGCCGGCTGCAGCCGATGACGCGGTGGCCCTGCGCGAGGTAGTGCTCGGCGAGGTGGCGGCCGATTCCCTTGCGCGTGCCGGTGATGATCGTGACCGGAGCGGACATCGTGCGGCTCTCGGCCTCAGGCCTTGCGGCGCGCCGCCAGCTCCTGCGCGGCGTAGGCGGCCAGCGTCCCGATCGTGCGATACGGGCTCGATCGCTGCGACAGCGCCTTCTCGTCCGCCAGCGCGACGGGCGTGCCGTACTTCTCTTCCACAGCCTGCTCGACCGCGATGACCAGCGACACCAGCGCCATGGAGTCGAGCAGCCCGCCCTCGCCGAACAGGCGTGTTTCCGCGTCGAGCGTCGGCGCGATTTCGATGCCCTGCTCCGCAGCCAGCTCGCGCGTCGCAGTCACAATGATCTGTTTCAGTTCGTCCGTCATGTCACGCGACCTCGGGTTGCGGCTGCATGATTCGCAGGCTCTGCGACTCGATGAGCCGCTCGGCATGGCCTTTCATGGTCAGCACTTCGTATTTTTCCGCCATCAGGTCGAGCGCCTCGCCGACCAGGGCGAGCTTGTCGTCGCGCGGCAGGTCCATGCCCGGGAAGAACGCCAGTTCCCGCACGTCTTCCTTGCCGAGGAAATCGAGCGGATGCAGCAGGATCGAGGGCTGCGTGCGCGTCAGCGCGCACATCGCCAGCGCAAAGCGGAAATAGAGCCGCGCGATCGCGCGCGAATACTTGCTGAGGTAGAGGATGTAGCTCAGGTGTATCGGGATCTTGAGCATCGGCATGGTGGTCACGGGGATTTCGAGCAGCTGCCGGCCTTCGAGGTCCCAGCGATAGGGCTTGAGCGGCTTGAGCGCGTCGGCCCACGTGCCGAACAGCGCCTTGCGCTGCTCCTTCTCCTCCTTGCTCAGCTTGCTGGTCGCGAAGAAGTAGGCCCGCGCCAGCGGGTTGAGCAGGTTCGGGAAGACAGTGGCGTCATAGAGGTAACCGCGCTTCGCGAGCACGCGCAGCGTGGTGTTCGAGAGGCTGAAGCCCGGGCCGCGGAAGCCGACCGGGCGAACGCCCGTCGCCGACTCGATCGCCTGCTCCGCCTTTGCGAGCTCGGCGTCGAGCTGCTCCTCGCTGTAGAGGTGCAGCCAGGGCTCGTGGTTGAAGCTGTGATTGCCGATCTCGTGGCCGGCGTCGGCGAGCGCGCGCAGCGGCGCGCGGTTGCGCTCGAGCGCGGCATCCTGGCCGACGATGAAAAAGGAGATGGTCAGGCGACGCGCTTTCAGGAAATCGAGGATACGCGGCACGGCGACGTCGAGGTACGACGGGAACTGTTGCCACGCCGGGTCGCCGTGGGTCTTCAGGTACGACCACTGATTGTCGAGGTCGAGCGACAGGCTGGCGAAATTTTTCGAGCCGCTGCGCTGACGAGGAGAGGAAGCCATCACTTGTCTCCCAGCGGGGCGATCTTGACCGGCTCGCCGTTCGCCTTGAGCGAGCGCTGCGCGGCATCGAGCACCTTCACCACCCGCAACCCGTCGTAGCCGTCGCTCACGGGCCGCTTGCGCGTCTTCACGCATTCGATGAAGTGCTTGCATTCGAGCTGCAGCGGCTCGCTCACCTTGATGTAGGGCATGAGGATGTCGCCGAAGCGCAGGCCGACGTATTCGGCGAACGTGTCGTAGTCGGTGCTCACCTGCGCACCCTTGTCGTAGATGCGCAGCTTCTCGCTCGCCTCCAGATCGTCGAACACCGCCATCTTGCGGCTACCCACGATGGTGATCTTGCGCGTCTTGTGTGGATCGAGCCAGCTCACCTGGACGTGCGCCATGGCCTTGTTGGCGAAGTTCAGGCTGAGGAACACCACGTCCTCGATGTCCTTCTGCAGATAGCACTGACCGCGCGCGGACACGTCGGTCGGCTCCTGGCCGAGCATGTAGAGGATCACCGAGACGTCGTGCGGCGCGAAATTCCAGAGCGCGTTCTCGTCGCCGCGCACGGTGCCGAGATTCAGCCGCTGCGCGTAGATGTAGTAGACCTGACCGAACTCGCCGTTCTTGATCATGTCCTTCAGGCGGTTCACCACCGGGTGGTACTCGAGCAGGTGACCGACCATCAGGATGCGCTTGTTGTCTTCGGCGATCCTGATGAGCTGCTCCGCATGCCCGACATCGAGCACCAGCGGCTTCTCGACGTACACATCCTTGCCCGCCTCCAGCGCGCGCCTGGCGAGCGGGAAGTGTCCGGGCGCGGTGGTCGCGATCACGATCGCCTGCAGGTCCTTGTCCTCGAGCAGCTCGTCGAAGTTGCGCGTGAGCCTGGCGCCCGGGTACTGGCGCGTCGCCTGGTCGAGCTTCTTCTGGTCGAGGTCGCACACGTAACGCAGGTTCGCCTCGGGAAGCTGCGAATAGTTGCGCGCCAGGTTCTTGCCCCAGCCGCCGATGCCCACCACTGCCACTTCGACCATGTTGATCTTTTCCTCTCTGCGATCTTTGCCCGCGTGTCGCCGGTTCGCCTGCCGCCGCTCCTGCACGGCTGCGATCATCCGCCGTTCGCGCCCGTTGCGCCGCCTTTCGCCAGCGCCGCCACGATTGCCTCCGCGGCCCGGCCCTCGCCGAAGGGATGCGCAGTGCCGCCGGTGAATCCCGGCCGCGGCGGCTTCGCGAGCCACTTGCCGACGGCGACCAGCACAGCTTCGCGTTCGGTGCCGGCCACGACGTTGCCGCCGGCCTCGACGGTTTCCACCCACTCCGTCTCGCCGCGCAGGGTCACGCACGGGCAGCCGAGGAAGAACGCTTCCTTCTGCAGGCCGCCGGAGTCGGTGAGCACCAGGCGCGCGGAGTCGACCAGGCGGATCATGTCGAGATAGCCGAGCGGCTCGATGAGCTTGAGCTGCGGCTTCGGCATCCACGCCGAGAGCTCCCCGCGCAGAAGCTTGGCCGTGCGCGGGTGAACTGGAAAAATGAGCGGCAGATGGCGGCCGGCCACTTCGTTGAGGATGCCGAGCAGGCCGCGCAGTTGCTGAGCCGAGGTATTCTCCGCGCGGTGCAGGGTGACGACGCCGTAGCCGTTCGGCGCCAGCTGCAGGCGCTGCAGGATCTGCGAACGCGAGCCTGCGAGGTCGCGCGCGTGCAGCACCGCGTCGTACATCACGTCGCCCGTGTAGACGGTGCGATCCGCCAGGCGCTCGGCGGCCAGGTTCTTCATGGCCGTGGGCGTCGGCGCCATCAGCACGTCTGAGATGTGATCCGTCGCGATGCGGTTGATCTCCTCGGGCATCGCGCGGTTGAAGCTGCGCAGTCCCGCTTCCACGTGCGCGATGCGGATGCCGAGCTTGGCGGCTGCGAGCGCGCCCGCGACCGTGGAATTCGTGTCGCCGTACACCACGACGGTGTCGGGCTTGCGATCGACGAGGAGCTGCTCGATACCCTCGAGCATCCGTGCGGTCTGCGTGCCGTGCGATCCGGAGCCGACGTTGAGGTCGACGCCCGCGCGCGGGATCTCCAGCTCGCTGAAGAACACGTCGGACATGCCGGGGTCGTAGTGCTGCCCGGTATGGACTATCAGGTCCTCGATCGGCGGGCCGCCATCGGCGTTGTGACGAGCGAGCGCCCGGCAGACAGGCGCCAGCTTCACGAACTGAGGGCGTGCCCCGACGATGCTGACGGTTTTCATCGCACGCCGCGGCCCACGTCAGCTGTAGAACCGGGCGATCGCGTCGACCACGTACTGAAGCTGTTCTTCCCTGAGCTCCGGGTAGATCGGGATCGCGACGGTTTCCTTCGCCGCGCGCTCGCTCTCGGGGCAGTCGCCTTCCTTGTAGCCGAGATAGGCGAAGCACTTCTGCAGGTGCAGCGGCACCGGGTAGTAGATTTCCGTGCCGATGCCGTTCTCGCCCAGGAACGTCCGCAGCCGGTCGCGTTCGCCGACGCGGATGACGTACTGGTTATAGATGTGGCGATAGCCGGGCATCGTGACCGGGAGCCTGACGTGCTTGGTCAGGCCGGCCCGGGCGAACGCCGCGTCGTAGAAACGCGCGTTGCGCTGGCGGCCTTCGGTCCAGGAATCGAGGTGATTGAGCTTCACGCACAGCACCGCCGCCTGCAGCTCGTCGATGCGGAAGTTGCCGCCGATGAGCGAGTGGTAGTACTTGGGCTTGCCGCCGTGCACGCGCAGCACGCGCAGCTTCTCCGCGAGTGCCGGATCGTTCGCCGTGCACAGGCCGGCGTCGCCGAACGCGCCGAGGTTCTTCGACGGGAAGAAACTGAAACAGCCGATGTCGCCGATCGTGCCGGCGCGCCGGCCGTCGCCGTAGTCCGAGCCGATGGCCTGCGCGGCGTCCTCGATGACCTTGAGGTTGTAGCGCTGCGCGATCTCCATGAGCGGCTTCATGTCCGCGACCTGGCCGTACAGGTGCACGGGCATCAGCACCTTGATGTGCCCGCCGGCGCGACGCATGAGCTTGCCGCCCTTGAACTCGCACTGCTTGTCGATGAATGCCTGCACCGCCGCCGGCGAGATGTTGTAGCTCGCAGGATCGATGTCGACGTAGATGGGGCGCGCACCGACGCGGGCCACCGTGCCGCCGGTTGCGAAGAACGTGTACGGGGTAGTGAGCACCTCGTCGCCCTGCCCGACGTCGAGTGCCATGAGCGCGATCAGCAGCGCATCGGTGCCCGACGACAGGCCGATACCGTGCGCAGCCTGGCTGTACTTCGCCACGCGCTGCTCGAGCTCCGTCACGTACGGACCGAGGATGAAATGCTGCCCGGCACAGACCTTCTCGATCACGGGCAGGATTTCCGCCTTCAGCGCCTGGTACTGCCCCTTGAGGTCGAGCAGCGGCACTTCCATCCGGCGAACGCTTTCGGGCTTGGCATTCATCGATATCGCTCCGTATTTTCCGGCGCCGCGCCGGTCAGGTCTGGGTGACGTCGCGCACGGTGTGGCCGTCGCGGTGATAGTTGCGGCCGCAGGCGGCGCACGCGCCGTCCTCGGATTCGCCTGCGCCGAGGCCCATTTCGAGCCCGACGCCACAATAACACGCCCATCCGCGCAGCCGGCCGGGGTTGCCGTAGACGATGCCGTAGTCGGGCACGTCGCGCGTGATCACCGCGCCGGCGCCGACGAAGCAGTACGCGCCCAACGTCACGCCGCAGACGATGGTCGCGTTCGCGCCGATCGAGGCGCCGCGACGCACCAGCGTCTCCTTGTACTCCGCCTTGCGCTCGATGTGGCTGCGCGGGTTGATCACGTTGGTGAACACCATCGACGGCCCGCAGAACACGTCGTCCTCCAGGATCACGCCCGTGTAGATCGAGACGTTGTTCTGGATCTTGACGTTGTTGCCGACGCGGCACTGCGGCGACACCACCACGTTCTGGCCGATGTTGCAGCGTTCGCCGATCTCGCAGTCCTTCATGATGTGGGTGAAATGCCAGATCTTCGTGCCCTTGCCGATGCGGCAGGGCTGGTCGATCACGGCGCTCGGGTGCGCGGAGTACTCGGACATGTCTGCGGTCGGCTCCCTTAGCCCGAAGTGGAACGAAAGACGGGCCGCGCGGCCTCGGCGGGCGCTGCAGGCGCTGCAGGCGCTGCGGGCGCTGCGGGCGCGGCAGCCGCCACGGTGCTGCGCACGTCGCCACCGGCGGTCGCGGGCTGCGGCGCGAAGTGCGTACCGTAGTCGTCGAAGAAACTGTTGACGGTGCGGATCACTTCGTTGTTGTTCAGGGTGTTGTTGACGAACTGCGCCGTGTTGAGCACGTAGAAGTCGCTGTGCAGCGTGCGTGGCTGCGGCACCAGCCGCGAATAGTCGATCACCTGCAGCGGCTGCACCTTGACGGCGCGGTTGATGTGCAGCGTCTCGATGTCGGCGTGGTCGAAATCCGGATACATCTCGCGCAGCCCGGCGAGGAAGCGCTCGCGAATCTCCTCGTCGGGAGCGCGCAGCAGCGGGTCGTCGGACAGCACGTACTTCGGCAGGTAGGTCACGTGCAGGCCGTTGGTCTCGGCCGGATCCACGACCGTGCTCATGCCGATCACGCCGGTGAACGGGATGCGCTCGTCGCCGATGTTGAGCACGTAGTACGGCGTGAGCGGGCGGCGCGTGCCCAGCACCATGCAGATGACGCCGAGGTATTCGACATCGCGCCCGCTCTCGTTCATCGCCACCAGGGCGGGATCGGCCACCTGGCGCAGCACGCTGACCGGGCCGGTGAAGATGACCTTGTCGAACTTCTCGCTCTGGCCGTCGACGCGCACGCGCACACCGCCGCCGGTATCCGGCGTGACGTTCTGTACTTCGACGCCGAGGCGGATGTCTCCGCCGCGCGCCGCGATCAGCTGCCCGAGGCGGTCGAATACCGTCTTGTACCCGCCGCGCACGTGGCCCATGTGCTCTTTCTTCGCAGAGCCGTCGCGGGCCGAGAACAGGCGCTTGATGTAGCACCAGATGAACACCGCCGAGACGCGCCGGTAATTCTCGCCGAGCTTGGCGAGCAGCAGCGGCCGCCAGAACTTCTCGAACGTGGCGCGGCCCGAGGTGCGGATCAGCCAGTCCTCGACCTTCACCTTCTCCAGCCGGCGCCAGTCGTTGATGCGGGCGCAGTAGAGAATGGTGAGCGCGAGGCGGAACTTGCTCCACAGCGACAGCGGCGGGAATTTGAGGAACTCCGCGTTGTTCGACAGGCCGTGGAACTTGTGGTCGACGTAGTAGCCGGTCCTGGTCGCGCCCCAGCGCAGCTCCGCGGCGAGGCCGATGTCGCCGATGAAACGGATCAGGGGCGCGTCCGAGGGCAGGATGACGTGGTAGAAGCGATCCCAGATGTAGCGCCCGAAATCCTGCCAGGTGGCGAGCCCGCCGACCTGCTTCGCGCGCTCGAACACCGTGACGGAATGGCCGTTCGTGCCCAGGCGCTGCGCGAGCGCCAGGCCCATCAGGCCGCCGCCGATGATTCCGATGCGCATCAGCAGGCCTTCCTCAGGCGCTCTGCTGGCGCGAGGCGGCGGTGAAACGGCGCTGCCACTCGATCGTGCGCTTCAGGCCTTCGTCCACACCGACCTTGGCGCGAACTCCCAGCAGCTTCGCGCACAGCGCGGTGTCGGGAACGCGACGCATCACGTCTTCGTACTTCTTGCCGCTGAACGATTCGTACGGGATGAACTGGATGTTCGGCTCGCCGCTCTTGCCGGCGAGGCGGTGGATGCGGCGCGCCAGCTCGAGGATGGTGATCTCCTCGGTGTTGCCGATGTTGATGATCTCGCCGTTCGCCTCCGGCCGCAGCATCGACTGGTAGATGCCTTCGACCGTGTCGCTGACGTAGGTGAAGCTGCGCGTCTGCATGCCGTCGCCGTGGATCGGAATCGGCTTGTCGTTGAGCACGCAGTCGATGAACACCGACTGCGGGCCGCCCCACCAGGTGGTGTTCTGGTTCGGCCCGTAGGAGCCGAAGAAACGCAGCAGCACCACGGGGAAACCGTAGGCATCCTGGTACGCGAGCGCGAGGTGCTCGTCGAAGAGCTTGGAGACGGCGTAGGCCCAGCGCGGTGACTTGGAATTGCCGATGACGTGATCGGTGCCTTCCTCGCTGAACGGCAGCTTCGGGTTGCGCCCGTACACGTCCGAGGTGGATGCGAGTACCGCCTTGCAGTTCAGGCGCCGCGCGAACTCGAGCGCAGCCTCGGTGCCCTGGTAGTTGATCTTGAGAGTGTCGATCGCCTTGCCGTAGCGCGGGATCTTGAACGCCGCGAGATGCACGACCACGTCGAAGTCGGTGGCGAGATCGGCGAACGTCGCCGCCTCGGTGACGTCACGCTGCAGGAACCTGAAGGCGCGGTTCTTGAGTGCCTCGGTGAGATTCTCGATGCGCCCCATCGACAGGTTGTCCATGCCGACGATTTCGTGGCCGTCGGCGAGCGCGCGCTCCGCGAGGTTCGAGCCGAGGAAGCCGGCGACTCCCGTGATGAGGAACTTGCGCGGTCGATTCGTCATTGCAACCCACCCTCGAGGCTTGTCGAAATTATGTGTTCTTGAGCCGTCGCCCGCCGAGCGGCCTGCGACGCCGGAAGACCGTCCCACAACGCTGCGGTGCACCAGTCGATTGAATTTGTTGTGGAATTTGGCCGCGGAGTATACGTGGCGCGCCCTCCCCCCGGGAGTGCTTCAGTTCACACCGGAACATGCGCCAAATCGCCTCCCGGGGCCGTTTCGCAGCACCCAGGGATGTTAACTGGCCCCGATGTTACTCCCGTGGCGGCGCACGGTCGGCCCCGGAGGCCTCCCGACGCCCGTCCACGGCTCGCTTGATGCTGGTGCCGAGGAAGAAGACTTCCTCGTAGTAGCTCTTCGACTGCATCGCCAGGACACCCAGGCTGATGAGCTGGATAGCCAGCATCAGCGACAGGAGCCCGACGATGAAGGTGTGAGGAAACTGCTGGTAGGCGACCGCGACCGCGGCCGAGATCCTGTCCCCCGCCACCGGTCCCAGCGCTCCGTACGCGTCTGCGAAGTGCATCACCATCCAGAAGTTGGTCCACAGCGCGAAGGCGAGCAGCACCAGCCCGGGCAGGATGAAGAACATGAAGGGCCGGAAGATGAAGCCCTGCAGGATGGTCGCAAAGATGTGGCGCACGATGCGCATGCTGGAGCGGCGCCTGGGAGCTGCCATCTGGCGACTCCAGTCGAGGTGCGCCGGGATCTGCTCGATGCGCCCGCGCAGGATCATCGACTTGTAGATCGACTCCGGCATCACTTCCATGCCGACGGAGCGCAGCACCAGCGAGCGCGCGAATTCACCGTCGTAGACGCGCACCATGCAGGTGAGCGTCGAGAGATTGCCGTGCGCGAAGAAAGACAGGAAGCGGTTGGCCCAGATGCTGAGCGTGCGCCGCAGCCAAGGGACGTTGGAAATGCGCCCGTCCGCCATGTAGGGCGAGGCGAGCACGAGCTGCGCCCGCGCCGCGCGGATCTTCTCCAGCAGCGCACCGATGTGCTCGGGCGAATAGCTGAGGTCGATGTCGAGGATCGCGACGTAGTCGCCGCGCGAGTTGGCGAAACCGGTCTTGAATCCCTGCCCCAGGCCGAGATTGGTCGGATGATGGATGACGCGCAGGTTGTCGTAGCGCGCGCGCTGCGCCTCGGCGATCTGGCCGGTGGCGTCGGAGCTGCCGTCGTTGATCAGCAGCACCTCGAAGCGGTAGCCCTGCTCCTGCGTGCGCAGGTACGCCTGCACCACGCCGAGGTTCTCTTCGAGAATGGCCGCCTCGTTGTAGGCGGGCAGCACCACCGACACGAGGGGACGCGAATCGCTGCCGGCGCTGATCAGGAGGCCTCCTCGATTTATTGTCGCCGGGTTATTGTCGCCTGCCGCAGCCCGGCGGCGCGTGCCGCACGCCGCGTTGTCCGCAGGTTCGCCCGTTCGGCGGCGAGTCTACTGGATGCGCATCACACTGGGCAACGCGCACACTGGCGCCCGCACGCGCTTTCCGCTAGAAGACGTGGTTCATCCGAATATAAGAGTCGCTCGCACAGAGCCCAGAAGAACAAGGCGTTCCGCCAAAGACCGGCACACGATGTATTACTCGCTCCTGCCCGAACTGATCCAGAGAGCCGCCGAGCGCCGCGCCGAAGACACCGCGCTGCGTTTCAAGGGACGCGCCCTCGCCTACGGCGAGCTGGCGACGCTGGTCGAACGGGTTGCTCACGGGCTGCTGGCGCTCGGCCTGAAGCGCGCCGAGCGCGTCGCGGTCTACCTGCCCAAGCAGTTCGAAACGGTCGCATCGTTCTTCGGCGCGAACCTCGCCGGCGGCGTATTCGTGCCGGTGAACATGCTGCTCAAGCCAGACCAGGTCGCACACATCATGCGCGACTGCAGCGTGCGCGTGCTGGTGACGTCCGCGGAACGCCTGAAGGAGCTCGAAGCCGTCCTCGGCGAGTGCCCGGACCTCGAACATGTCGTGCTCGTGGGCGACACTCCGGCCAGCGCGCCCGCGGGCAAGCAGTTGCTTACGTGGCAGACGCTGCTCGAATTACCGGCGGGCAAGGCGCACCGCGTGATCGACGGCGACATGGCCGCGATCCTCTACACCTCCGGCAGCACGGGCAAGCCCAAAGGTGTCGTGCTCTCCCATCGCAACATGATGGCCGGCGCGAAGAGCGTCGCGGAGTATCTGCACAACGTCCCCGAGGACCGGCTGCTGGCTGTGTTGCCTTTCAGCTTCGACTACGGCTTCAGCCAGCTTTCGACCGCTTTCCTCGCGGGCGCCAGCGTCACGCTGATGGACTACCTGTTCGCGCGCGACGTCGTGACCATGGCCGCGAAGGAACGCATCACCGGTCTCGCCGGAGTGCCGCCGCTCTGGATCCAGCTCGCCGAACAGAGCTGGCCGGCGGAAGCGCGCGACAACCTGCGCTACATCACCAACTCGGGCGGCGCGATGCCGCGGGCGACGCTCGATCGCCTGCGCGCAGCACTGCCCAAGACGAAGCCGTTCCTCATGTACGGCCTCACGGAAGCGTTTCGCTCCACTTTTCTGCCGCCCGAGGAAGTCGACAGGCGCCCGGAATCCATGGGCAAGGCGATTCCGAACGCGGAAATCCTGGTGGTGCGTCCCGACGGCTCGATCTGCGACGCGGACGAACCCGGCGAGCTCGTACACCGGGGTGCCCTCGTCGCACTCGGCTACTGGAACGACCCGCAGAAAACCGCCGAACGCTTCAAGCCCGCGCCCGGCCAGGATCCCGGCCTGGTGCTGCCCGAGCTCGCCGTGTGGTCCGGAGACACGGTCCGCCGCGACTCGGAGGGGTTCCTCTATTTCATCGGCCGGCGCGACGAAATGATCAAGACGTCGGGCTATCGCGTGAGCCCGACGGAAGTCGAGGAAGTCCTGTATGCGACCGGGCTGGTGCGCGATGCGGTCGCCGTGGGCGTGAGCCATCCCGGGCTCGGCCAGGCGGTAGTCATCGTTGCTGCGCCCGCCGAGGGCCGTGCCGCGGACAGCGAGGCACTGCTCACGCAATGTCGCCGGCGCCTGCCGACCTTCATGGTGCCGTTGCACATCGAATGGCGCGACGCCCTGCCCCGCAACCCGAACGGCAAGTTCGACCGTTCGCGGCTCGCTGGCGAGCTGAAGGGCCTCTTCAACGGAGCGCCCAGGTGACACTCACGTTCGCCCAGCACGCCGCGCACACCGGCTTCGAAGTCGTCGACGACTGCCTGCAGATCGGCGGGCGGGCGCTGACGCGGCTCGCCGAGGAAGTCGGCCGCACGCCGTTCTATGCGTACGATCGCAAGCTGCTCACCCGCCGCGTGGAGCAATTGCGCCGCGAGCTGCCGCGCGAAGCGCACCTGCACTACGCCATCAAGGCGAACCCGATGCCCGAGGTCGTGCGCCATCTCGGCGCACTCACCGACGGCCTCGACGTCGCTTCGGCCGGCGAGCTCGCGATCGCGCTCGCGAGCGGCGTCGATCCGCGCACCATCAGTTTTGCCGGCCCCGGCAAGAATCCCGCCGAGCTGCGCGCCGCCGTCGAGGCCGGCGTGACGGTGAACATGGAGTCGGAAACCGAGATGCGGCGCCTGGCCGCGATCGGGCGCGAGCTGAAGAAGAAGCCACGCGCCGCGATCCGCGTGAATCCGGACTTCGAGCTCAAGACCTCGGGCATGAAGATGTCGGGCGGCCCCAAGCAGTTCGGCGTCGACGCCGAGCGCGTGCCGCAGATGCTCGCCGAGCTCGGCTCCCTGCCGCTCGAGTTCATCGGCTTTCACATCTTCAGCGGTTCCCAGAACCTGCGCGCCGAGGCGATCTGCGAGGCGCAGCGCAAGAGCGTCGCGCTCGCGATCGAGCTGGCGCGCCGCGCGCCCGGGCCCGTGCAGCTGCTCAACATCGGCGGCGGATTCGGCGTGCCGTACTTTCCGGGCGAGACCCCGCTCGAGGTCGCACCGATCGCCGGGAACCTGCGCGACGTGGCCGGCCAGGTGCGCTCGCATCTCCCGGAAGCGGAGCTGGTGCTCGAGCTGGGTCGCTACTTCACGGCCGAGGCCGGTATCTACGTGAGCCGCGTCATCGATCGCAAGGTTTCGCGCGGCCAGGTTTTCCTGATCACGGACGGCGGTTTGCACCAGCACCTCGCGGCGTCGGGCAACTTCGGCCAGGTGA
>Ga0187894_10000851_pt1 | contig 40965 bp, 30 predicted proteins | sample GBC1701081metaG_FD_136650 | JGI IMG/M metagenome (GOLD analysis project Ga0187894, IMG submission 136650) | White microbial mat communities from a lava cave in the Kipuka Kanohina Cave System on the Island of Hawaii, USA - GBC170108-1 metaG ... | reverse complement strand
GCCACGACAAACTGAAGTTTGTCGGACATTTTTTGTCGTTGACCCCACAATGGGCGCGCTCCGGGAGCCACGACAAACTGAAGTTTGTCGGACATTTTCGGAGGAGAACTGATGCTCACCGAAGCGAAGCAAAGCCCGGCCACACCGCTGCAAGCCAGGTCTGAAAAGTTTTTGGACTGGGACGACGCGCGTGATCTCGGACCGATAATTGAAAAGGTACGGCCGTTCACGATGGTTCCGGCGGAGTCGCTGGTTGATCTGTCGCGCGTGGCTCGCGCGGCGTTGACTTACGGAATTCCCGGCGCCTTTGTCGAATGCGGCGTCTGGCGCGGCGGCAGTTCGTTCCTGATGGCGGAGATGTTGCGGCAGGCGGGAGCGCACGACCGGAAGGTTTGGCTCTTCGACTCTTACGAAGGCTTGCCGGCGCCCAAAGAGATAGATGGGCCGAAGGCCTTCGAATACACGCGGAACACCGACAGCCCCTGGTACCACGACAATTGCTCGGCGTCGTTGGATCTCGTGCGGCGCGCCGCCGCCGAACTCGGTCTCAGTTCTTACACCGAACTCGTCAAGGGATGGTTCGACCAGACGCTTGCGCCAAACCGGGATCGCATCGGGCCGATCGCGATTTTGCGTATTGACGCCGACTGGTATGACAGCGTGCGTTGTTGCCTGGAGAACCTCTATGACCAGGTCGTAGAGGGAGGCTTCGTCATCTTCGACGATTACTACACGTTCGACGGCTGCGCCATCGCAGTCCACGAATTCCTGGGCAAACGCGGCCTGTCACACCAGATCGAGAACGTCATCGGGAAGTGGGAGGGCGCGGAGTACTGCCAGTCGGCGCTCTTTCGCAAAGGCGGCGGAACTTGGCGCTGGCTCGATCAATACTATCGAACGACGCAGGATCTGGCGTCGGTCATTCCGCCGGGAGAGACCCTGATCCTGGCCGACGACGGCGCGCTCGGCGGCGACCTTGCCGTCGGTCGCCGCGTCATCCCATTCACCGAGCGGGACGGGCAATACTGGGGGCCGCCGCCGGACGGCGCGACCGCTGTTCAAGAGATGGAGCGGTTGCGGGCGGCGGGAGCGAACTTCATGGTCTTCGGCTGGCCGGCGTTGTGGTGGCTCAATCATTACGGCGAATTGCGTGACCATTTGAATTCGACGGCTCGCCGCATTCTGGAAAACGGCCGGCTGGTGATCTTCGACCTACGCGCTTACTAACCGTGCCGAATCAGTGCCGCGAGCGGTAGCGAGCGTGGCTCCCGTAAATAGCCCTCCGCGGAAGCCACGCTCGCTACCGCTCGCGGTACTGATTCTATTACGAGGGAACAAGAGTGACAGAGGTTATTCAAAACGACATCAAGCGCAGACTCAAAATTGCGCACATCGCGCCGGTGGCCACCACCATCCCGGCGGAAAAGAGCGGATCGGTCGAGATGGTTTCGGCCTTGCTTACGGAAGAGTTGGTCAAACGCGGGCACGACGTGACGCTCTTCGCCACCGGCACGACCAGGACTTCGGCCAAGCTCTTCGCCACTTTCCCGCGGGGCTATTGGGAAGACATCGATATGTGGCCGTGGGAGCATTACGAACTGGTGCATCTGGCCGCGGCCTGCGAGCGCGCCGATCAGTTCGATGTGATTCAGTACCAGACGGCCTATTACCCGATGAGCCTGGCCTTCACGCGATTGATCAAGAAGCCGATGGCGCACACGCTGCACCACCAGCCGCATCCGGAGCAGCGCGACCTGTGGAAGTGTTACCCGGAGGCCAATCTGGTGGCGATCTCGAATTACCAGCGCAGCGCGCTCGAAGGTTTGAATTGCGCCGCGGTGATCCCGCACGGCATAGACCTGCACAACTTCAAGTTCAGCGCCGAGCCTGATGATTACCTTGTTTTCTTCGGACGCTTCACCGAAGGCAAAGGCCCGGTGCAGGCGATTGAAGTCGCCAAACGCGCGGGGATGCGGCTGCTGATGGCGGCTCCGGAGTCCGGCTATTACTATGACGCGGTCGAGCCGCTGGTGGACGGACATCAGATCGTCTACCTGGGAGAGTTGGGGCACAAAGAGAAGGTCGAGTTGCTCGGCGGAGCGCGGGCGATGATCTATCCGATGCAGGTCGGCGAGCCTTTCGGCCTGGTGTTGATCGAGGCGATGGCCTGCGGCACGCCGGTCGCCGCGCTGGCTAAAGGCGCGGCGCCGGAGATCGTCATTGACGGCGTGAGCGGTTATGCGACGGAGACGCTGGACGAGTTGGTTGCAAAGTTGCCGGAGGTGATGGCCTTGCCACGCGAGCCTGTGCGGCGCCATGCTGAAGCGCATTTCAGCGTCGAGGCGATGACCGATGGATATGAAGCGCTCTATCATCGCCTGGTCGCCGAACACGAGGTCCGTGAAGGCGGACGGTGTAATGGAGGTGAGCTTGAATACGCTCTTAGCGATCTTTGCCCATCCCGATGACGAATCGCTCGTGGCCGGTGGAACGCTGGCGCGGTACGCGGCCGAAGGATGGCGGACAGCTCTGATCTGCGCGACGCGCGGCGAATGGGGGCCGATCAGCGATGAATCGCTGGCCGATTACGAAAACCTGGGCGAAGTGCGTGAGCGTGAACTGCGCGCGGCGTGTGACGTGTTGGGCATAAGCTGGCTGCGGTTCCTCGATCTGGAAGACGGCGGCGTGGCGGCGATGGACGCGGGTGAAGAGGAAGCGGCGCTTGAAAAGATCGCTCGCGCCATCCGTGAATTGCGCCCGCAGATCGTAATCACCTTCGGCCCGGATGGCCTGTATGGTCACGCGGATCACATTGCCATCGGCCAGCTCACAACCAAAGCTCGCGCGCTGGCCGCCGACCCAAACGCATTCCCGCAGCGCCCGAACGAAAGCCTGGCGCCGCATCACGCGCCTGAGCTTTTGTACGCGACCGCCCCGCAAGGGCTTTACCCGAAACTGATCGCGCGACTGGCGGAGGCGGGCCGCGAAACTCACCTGTGGGGAATCCCGCCTGAACAGTTCGGAGTTCCGCCGGAAGAGATCACGACCACGTATGACGTGACGCCGTTTCTGGGTCGCAAGCTCGCGGCGCTGCGATGTCATCGGACGCAGCTCGGCGGCTCGCATGCGCTGACTCATTTACCCCAGGAGCTTGCCGCCGAGTTTTTCGGCGCTGAATTCTTCCAGCGCCATCCCTAAATCAGATCAAACAATATTGGCACACAGGTTCAACCACGGGGAGCATGGGGGATACGGGGATGGCTATGGTTATTGTCTTTCCCCGTGATGCCCCGTGCTCCCCGTGGTTGAACCTGTCTCAATGTTTGTTGCTCCGATTCAGCATTTCCGTCACGGTCCGAGCATCGCCGCGGCTGCCTTGTCGCATGATTTACTCATTACTTCCACTTCAACACGCCGAGGATGTTCGAGTAATCGTCCGTCCATATTTCGGCCTCTGATTGCCCGTCGAGCCGGCGCCAGCGCGGATCGCTCAGCAAACCGCCGAGATCCTCGGCGCGGCGCGCCATGATCACCCACAACGCGGGCAGCTCACCTTCATCCTCGTTCACCTGAAACTTTCCGTTTGCGAGGCAAATCAGACCGGCGCTCTTCGCCAGGGCGCCAACGACCGGATACAGATCGAGATAGCGGTTGGAGATGTGAAAGGCCAGCCTCCCGCCCGGCGCGAGTTTCGACAGATAAAGATCGAGGGCCTGCCGCGTCAGCAAATGCGTTGGAATGGCGTCGGAGCTGAATGCGTCGAGCATGATCAAGCCGTAATGCTCCTGTGGCGCGCTTCGTAATTGCAACCGCGCGTCGCCGAGAATCACCTTCACCGGCGCGGCCGCGCAATTTTGCAGATAAGTAAAGTACCGGCTGTTTTGCGCGATCTCCAACACCGCGGGATCGATTTCATAGAACGTCCAGCTTTGTCCCGGCGCGGTATAGTAGACCATTGCGCCGGTTCCCAATCCGGTGACGGCGACATTGGGCGAAGCGGGAGAGGAGGCGAAGGATTCAAGCGCCTGGGCAAGCGGGCCGCGCCGATGATAATAGGAGTTCGGCTCGCACTGGCGCTGTGGATCGAGGAATTGCCGCCCGTGCAGCGTCGTCCCGTGATAAAGCTGCTGGAACTTGCCGCCGCGATCTTGCGCCACGCGCAACACGCCGAAGAAATTGCGCTCGACGCGCAACGTTTGTCCGTCTTGCAATCTGGGAAACAAACTGACGGCAAGCATCAGCGCCCCCATCGCCAGACCGAAGCGCCGTGGGCGCCTGACGAAGGTGTAGCTGATCCCCGCCGAAACCATCGCCGAAAATAGCAACACATGGATCGGGAGAAGGCCTAGACGCGGCAGCAGCAATATCAGGCTGACAGTCAACAAGCCGATGCCCGCCGGCCCCGCAAGATCGAGCCAACGATTTCGAGAATGTTCCGGTTGCGCGCCTGCGCGCGGCCGCATCAGTAAAGCCAACACAATGGCGAGAGGGTATTCGACGATCGAGTTGAAAATACTCGGCGCGACTACGCTGTTGAACAAACCGCCTAGCGCCCCGCCGACCGACAGCCACAGGTAAAACTCCGTCAATTGGGACGCCCGTGGCCGGTCGTCCGCCAACTGGCGATGGCACACCAGCGCCGCGACGAAAAAGAAAACCAGATGCAGCGGCGCCATTAACCAGATCAGCCCTCGCAGCCGCAGCAGTATCGACAGGATCAAGGCCAGGCTCAGCAATGGCATCCACCGGCTAAGCCAATTCAAGGACAACAGCGGCTTTTGCGCAAATGCCAGGATGAAGGTCAAAAGGTATAGCGCCAGCGGGACGATCCACAGCAGCGGAATCGGCGAAATGTCCGTTGAAAGATGAGTGGTTACGCCTAACATCAGGCTCGACGGCGCGAATGACAAAAGCGCCCATCGTGCGCGGCGCGCGAGCGTAAGCCGGTCTGATCGATCTTCGGCGCCCGCCTCATCCGGCGCCGGCGGCCCTATTGATTGAATTGATTCGATTGATTTGATTGACGCGGCGTTCGCTTTCCATCGCGCCATCGCGCAGGCGACGATCAAAATGAGCAACAGCGCATATCCGCCAGCCCATAGCCAGGCTTGCTGCCGCAACCGCAACATCGGCTCCATCAACAACGGATAACCGAGCAGCGCGATCAGACTGCCCAGATTGCTTGCGCCGTACAAGAAGTAAGGGTCTTTGGCCGCAAGGTGGTTCGTGGTCGAAAACCAATGTTGCAACAGCGGCCCGCCGGTCGAAAGCATAAAGAACGGCAAGCCCACCATCACCACCAAACGGCCTAACAACCACCATACCGGCTGAGTCTGCCCGTCCAAAGATTGAATTGCCCTCTCGGAGATTTCGATGGGAAAGACGAATACGGCGGCGAGCAGCAGGATGAAGTGCAGCATAGTCTGACGCCGCGCGCCCAACCACCTGGTCGTGAGATGCGCATAGGCGTAGCCGCCAAGCAACATCGCCTGAAAAAAGACCATGCATGTGTTCCAGACCGCGGGCGCGCCTCCCAGATATGGCAGCAACATCCTGGCGACCATCGGCTGGATCAAAAAGAGCAATAGCGCGTTGAGCAATAACGTGGCCGCGAATAATAACCTCATCCTAACTACCTTTCACTTTTGCCGCTGCCCCAGTTGATAACCGCCAATCAGAGCGAGGATTATTGTGTGGGATTGAACGCCAGTCCACCGCGCAATGGGCGCGCAATGGGCGCGCAATGGGCGCGCAATGGGCGCGCAATGGGATGAATGCCCCGCGGCGCAAGACATAGTAACAGGAGAGTCAGCTTATAGGTACCAGATGGCTCTAGCTGAGGATTGTTCGCCCTAAGGATAAGGAGGGTGACAGACACACGCCATACTCTGTCACCCTCTCCGCGCGGGGGCTACTCGATATTGCTTTATACGGTTTTTGATTTTGAGAACGGTTTGAATTCCTTTGATTGTTCCCGTGTTCCACCCAGTATGGACGCCAAGCGGCTTGGTCTACCACGAACCAAGCTTGTGTATGGGATGCTCCGCCTGAGATGTCGCGGCCTAGTCAAATATTCGCTCGACTGAAGATATGCCAGAGCAAAATTGGCGCCGGACGTTTGCAGTCAGCTAAACGCTTGATTCCGCAAGAGGGGGGAGATGGGATCAGCTCGGAATAGTGGCGAGGAACGTGACAATTTGTCGCGGCGATAAAAGGAATGGCGTGTCATACGGTCGCGGGAGATAACCTGCGAATAGTGTTACCCGTATCGCGTTCTATGTCTCGATCAAAAGGCGCCGCTCTCTTACAGCCTCCGGCTCAGTATCCGCTCGATCTGTTCGTGGCGGCTGCGGCTCAGGCGGAGCAATGTCCCGTCCTCAAGCAGGACCGAGTATTCACCGCCCGGATTCGTCCGTACGGCGCCGACTCGGCTGAGATTGACGATTGTCGAGCGGTGAATGCGAAGGAATTTTTCCGGATCGAGTTTCATCTCCATCTCCGACATGGTTTCGCGCAACATGTGCGATTGGCTTCCGGCGTGCAGGCAGACGTAATAGTCCGCCGCTTCGATCCAGTCTATTTCGTCCGCTTTCACGAAAAATATCCGGCTCGCGGATTTGACCAGAAACTTCTCGATGTAGGCCGGCTCTTGCCGCGCCGATTGATCCGCCGCCGCTCCTTCGAGCAGAGCAAACAGTTTCCGTTTGAGTGTGGCGGCCTCGCGTTGTTCGATCTGAGCTTTGGCCCTCGCGAGCGCCATCGCGAATCGTTCATCGTCGAAGGGCTTGAGCAGGTAATCGAGCGCCTGCACCTCGAAAGCCCGCAGCGCGTATTGATCGTAGGCGGTGACAAAAATGATGGCGGGGATCTGTCCGAGATCGGTTTGCATGAGCACATCGAATCCGCTCATCTCCGGCATCTGCACGTCGAGGAAGAGCAGGTCGGGCGGAGAGGTCTGAATCAGTTTCACGGCCTTCGCCCCGCTCGCGGCCTCGCCCACGACTCCCACATCAGGATCGTTTTTGAGCAACGCGCGGATGTTCCGGCGCGCAATCGGCTCATCATCTACGATCAGCGCCTTGATCTTTTTCCTGGCTTTGTCCATTGCGTTCGTTTTCCGGCGGCAGATATGGGATCGTCAACGTGGCTTCCACGCCGCGCTCGCCGCGGTTGCGCATTTCGAGCCGGCCTTCCGCGCCGTAAAGCCGCTCGATTCGGGCGCGGGTATTCGCCAAACCGATGCCGCCGCAATCTTCGATTCGCCAACCCGCCGGCAGTGTCGGCCCGTCGTTGTATACGCTGAGCCGCAGATGGCCGTTATCGCGGCCGGCGCTCAGGCTGATGATTCCCTCGGCGTCGCGCGCGGCGATGCCGTGCCGGATGGCGTTTTCAACTATCGGTTGAAGGATCAGGCTCGGCACTCTGGCGTCGAGCGTCTCTCGATCAATATTCATTTCCACCCTCAGCCGGTCTGAAAACCGCATCTGCTGAATGTTGAGATAGCGTTCCAGAAATTCCATCTCCTCGCGCAGCGTGACTTCCTGTTTGCCCGGATGATCGAGCGCGTGGCGCAGCAAATCGCCAAGCCCGGTGGTCATGCGAATAGCCTCCTGATTCTCCTGATTGCGAATCAGCCCGACGATGCTGTTAAGCGTGTTGAAGAGAAAGTGCGGATGGATTTGCACTCGCAGCGCCTCGAGCTGCGCCTGCGCCAGTTGCGTCCGCAGCTCAGCGGCCTGAAGCTCGTTCTCGCGGTACCTGCGGTGGTAGTCGAACGCCAGCCCGGCTCCGAGAATGGCGCAGTAGATCAAGAAGTCCAGGCTAAAATATACCCAGATGAAATGAACGAACTGATCAGTGAACCCGGTAATTTCCCAGGAAGGAAAGACAGCCAGTGTGTACATGAAGCAGGTATAGGCAAGGATGCGAAAAATGGAGACGACCGAGCCGACCAGAACGTGCGCGACTACACCGCGCATCCGGCGTGGTTGTTCAAATGTAAAGCGCCGTCCCAGCCGGAAAACCAGCGGCGTCAGCGCGGCCCAGAAGTAATAGACCGTTAGTTGCCGGGTTGCCAGATGCTGCCACCACAACGAGTCGTGGTTAAAACTCAAATAACGCTGGCTGGCGTCCAACAGCCCCATCAACGTCCAGAAGCTCATGACCAGCAGCGGCAAAGACCAGCGCCGCTGCGTTGCGCCGGTCTTTACATTGTTCGCCATGGATGCCGTGTTTCGCATATATGCTTGGCGCGCCAGAAACCGGATGAAGCGGTACGGTCGGTAGATCACGGAATTGATAGTTCCAAGAGGAACACAAGAAGCGCAAAGAAATCACGCTCCGCACAAAAATACGACTGGAAAGCCGTTTGTGCTTTTTGTGTGGGTTTTGCGCCGAGTGTGACTCTTTCTTCCTGCATTTGATTTCGTGATCTACCGCCGGTACCGGGAGCGGTAGCAGCCGGGTGGTCTTGTGAGACGCTCGCTCCGCTGGCGCCCGGTCGCTACCGCTCCCGGTACCGTACGCGCGCACTCATTTCATCAGCCGCTTCACGCTCTCGGCAATCCGCGCGGAGCGGTCGGTGTGTTTGAAGCGCGACCGGAGCGTACCGCGCGAGTCTATCAAATAAATATCGGTCGTGTGGCTGACGTGATAGCCGAGCGCGGAATCCGATTTTTCGATCTCATATTTTGCGCCGTACAGTTTGACCACCATGTCAATCTCCTCCTTCCCGCCGGTGAGTCCGACGGTGTGCGCGGAAAAGTATTTACGGAATTTACGTTACTCTCTTTCCAACCGGAACGAGTTTGCAGCGGGCTGCGGATGTTTGCAGGGAAATGAGCTTTTCCGCGGCGAACAGCGTGTGAGGACTGTTACCCCTGGGAGCGCACGCGGCCTCGCGTGCGGGCTTACTCAATCGCCGCTTTTCTCGTAGTGTGACTTCTCAGTAAGCCCGCACGCGAGGCCGCGTGCGCTCCCAGGGATTATGCGCACGCTTCAATTAATCTCCCGCTACGGGACCCGGCGCTTGCTCTCTTGATCCCTTCGAACGCCCCGAGCGGAAGAAGGACGTGCGATCCAGCACCTTCTTCTGGAACTGTTCGAGGTATAGATAGATCACCGGAGTGATATAGAGCGTGATGAATTGAGAGACGATCAAGCCTCCGACTATCACCAGCCCCAGCGGTTTGCGGGACGATCCATCGGCCCCGTAGCCCACCGCGATGGGAAGGGCGCCGATGACCGCGGCCACCGTCGTCATAATGATGGGGCGGAACCGATCCAGACTGGCGTCGTGGATCGCCTGCTCCGCCGATTCGCCGGCGTCGACGCGTTGACGCGCGAAGTCCACGATCATGATTCCGTTCTTCTTGACGATACCCATCAACATGAACAATCCGACGAAGGCATAAAGCGACGCTTCTTCTCCGAACAGCAGGAGAGTCAGCAATCCTCCGATGAGAGCCGGAGGCAGCGTGGAGAGCACCGTCACCGGATGCACATAGCTCTCGTACAGGATCGCCAGGATCACATACATCACAAAGACCGCGAGCAGCATGAGGATGGTCAGGTTCCTGACCGTATCGCTGAAGGTCAACGCCTCGCCCTGCAAGCTGGCCCTCACCGTCGGCGGCACAATCTCCGCCGAGGCCTTGTTGATGTAATCAACGGCGTCGCCGAGAGCGATTCCAGGTTTCAGGTTGAAGAATATGCTGACGCTCGTGAACTGATTGATGTGGTTGACGGACTGCGGGCCGAGCGAACTCTTCCACGTGACCAGCTCGCGCAACGGAATGAGGTTCTGCCCGTTGTCCGATCTGATGTGAAGCAGAGACAGGTCCTCGGGCTTGGAGCGCGCGGCGTCTTCCACCTCAAGAATGACTTGATACTGATCCTCCGGCTTCTTGATCAGGTACAGGTAATTCTGCGAATACGCGTTACGCAGCAGATTCAAAATCCGCGCTTCCGAAACGCCGTAGACCTTCGCCCGGTCGCGGCGAATATCAATATCGAGGTTCGGAGTGTTGTTGAAGAAATCGGACGAGAGACTCATGAATCCCGGATATTCTCCGAGCTTGCCCATCAACTTGCCGGCGGTTTCATAGACCTGGCCGGGATTGACGCCCGACAGCGCGAAGGCGTATTGCCCCTGATTCTGATCGACCGCTCCGGTGCTGATCTCAAGAACCGGGAACGGGCGCAAGAAGGCGAAGACGCCGGGATTGGCGCCTATCTTTCCCATGATTTCGCCCGCCACCTCTTGAATAGGCGCTCGTTCAGAGGGCGGCTTGATGGTGGTAAAGGTAATTCCCATGTTGGAGGCGAGAAACTGTCCCGCGCCCGTCATGGTGAAATCCATCGTGACATTCGGGTCCTGATGCAGAGTTTCTTCCACGCGATCCTGCAGCGCCCGCATCTGTTCGGGCGAAGAGCCTTCCTGGCCCATAAAGACGCCGAAGATGACGCCGCTGTCGCCGGGCGGCAGGAACGACTTGGGAACGATCATAAAGAGCCAAATCGTTCCGGCAAGACAGACGATCCAGATCGCCGCGGAAATCCATTTATGTCTGATGAACCACCAGAGCGACGAACCGTAAACGCCGAGCACTCGCCTTTCCACGGCGCCCATCACCCGTTCCATCCGGGTCTTTTTTAAACCGTGGCCCCGATCCTTGAGCATTCGCGCGCACATCAGCGGAGTCAGCGTCAATGACACCAGGCCCGAAGCGAAGATCGCAACCACGATGGTCACCGCGAATTCACGGAAGACGCGGCCCACCTGTCCGGACATAAAAACGAGCGGGATGAAGACCGCCGCCAACGACACGGTCATCGAAAGAATGGTGAAGCTGATCTCGCGCGCGGAGTTTAACGTCGCCTCGCGCGCCGGCTCGCCGCTCTCCATTCGGCGAACAGTGTTTTCCAGAAAGACGATCGCGTCATCGACCAGAAAGCCGATGGCCAAAGTAAGGGCCATCAGCGAGAGGTTGTCCAGGCTGTAATCCAACAGCCGCATCGCAATGAAGGTGAGCAGCAGCGAAAGCGGAAGCGCCACCGCCGGAATCAGCGTATCTCTCGCCCGCCCCAGAAAAATGAAGATCACAACAACGACCAACACAAAAGCGATCGACAACGTAACCTGCACGTCCCTGACTGAGTGTATGATCGATTGCGAACGATCATAGACCGGCGTAATCCGGATCGATCCTGGAAGTTCGGCGCTGATGATGGGCATCAGCTTGCGGATGTTCTCGGCCACTTCGACGACGTTGGCCCCGGCCTGCCGATTGACGGCTATAATCACGGTCGAGGTCGGGACGTCATAGCCCCTTACCCACATCCGCATGTCTATGCGTTCATCCTGAACCGATTCGCGCACCGCGGCGATATCACGCAGATATACGGGCGCTCCCTCCGATGTTCCGACGATCAGGTTGCTGTATTCCTCGGCGGTTTCGAGTTGTCCTTTGGGACGAAGCAAGGCCGTGCCTCCCGCTCCGTCGAACTGGCCCGCGCCGGTATAACTCGTCCCGTTCCTGATCGCATTCGACACGTCGTCTATCGATATGCCGCGCGCCCACATCGCCGCGGGGTCCGCTTTGATTCGCAAGGCGGACTTGGTCCCGAACACATCCACACGGCTGACGCCGGAGACGATACTGATTCGTTGTCCGACCTGCGTGTTCGCATAATCGTACAGTTGCCCGCGGGTCATCGAGTTACTCGTCAACGCGATATACATAATCGGTTGATCGTTGGGGTTTGTCTTCGAGAAGGTCGGCGGAGACGGTAAATCGACCGGAAGGCTCCCCGACGCCCGCGAGATGGCCGTCTGCACGTCGGTGGCGGCGGCGTCTATATTCTTGTCCAATTTGAACTGGAGCGTCATGGACGTATTGCCCTGCGTGCTTTTTGAGGTAATCAGCTCCAGTCCGTTGATCTGCATGAATTGCCGTTCAAGCGGCGTGGCGATGTTGTTGGCCACCGTGTCCGGGCTGGCGCCGGGATAGGACACCTGCACCTGAATCACGGGATAATCGACCGCCGGGAGGTCGTTCACCGGAAGCCGGAAATAACTCAACACTCCGAAAAGAATCACCGAAACGGTCAGCACCGCCGTCATCACGGGCCGGCGAATGAAGGGTTCCGAAAGGTTCATGATTTCCCGCCCTTCCCCGCGTTCTCCGCGACATTCGACGGCTCCACCAGGACCTTGCCGCCCGGCGTGACGCCCATTTGCCCATTGACGACGACCTTCTCGCCCGACGCGATTCCCTTCTCAATAACGACCATCTCGCCCTGCCGCTGCCCTACTGTCACCGGCCGCATCTCCGCCGTCGAGTCGTCCTTGATGACGTATACGAATTGTCCCTTGGCCGACATTTGAGGCGCCGTGGCTGGAACCAATATGGCCTCCTGCAAAGTGCTCAAGACAAGCCGGACGTTGACGAAGCGGCCGGGCCAAAACCTGCGGTCGCTGTTGGCTATGGTCGCCCGCAAATTCACCGTCCCGGTCGCGTCCTTCACCACATTGTCCACAAAGGTCAGATTGCCGACGATTGGTTTATCAGGCTCGTCGGGCAGACGCACTTCGGCCTTCAACACGCCCTGCGACATATTTCGCTGCACTGCCGTCAGATCGTTTTGTGAAATCGTGAAGTCGGCGTAGATCGGGTCCAATCGTTGGATTACCAAAAGCGGCGTCTCGGCGCCGGGCGCCGCCAGATTGCCGACGTCAACGAGTCGCTGCCCCGCCCGGCCATCAATGGGGGAGTGTATGAAGCAATAACTCAGTTGCAGCTTGGCGTTTTCGATCGCGGCTTCATCCGCCTTGATCGCCTCCTCGGCGTTGCGCACCGCCGCCGCGTCGGCCGCTACCGTGGCGTTCATGGCTTCGGCGTTGGTCTGCATCTGTTCGGACTGTTCATTCGAGACAACCCCCTGCTGGTTCAGCCGCGTATATCGCCGGGCCTGCGTCTCTCCGAGTTTTGCCTGCGCCGCGTCCCGCGCCAAGGTCGCTTCCGCCTGTTTCTTTAACGCAATGTCTCTGGCCAGATTGGCTTCCGCCTGATGAAGACTTGCCTGAAAAGGCCGTGGGTCAATGGTGAAGAGCAGATCGCCCTTCTTTACATCAGCGCCGTCGGTAAAGTGAATATTCGTAATTCGCCCGGATACCTGAGGCCGAACAGCAACCACTTCACGCGCGGTGCATTTGCCGACCTGATCCAAATACACGGGCACATCCTGTGTCACCGCCGCTTTGACCGTTACCGGCGCCGGCGGCCGATCAAACGACATTTCCTGCTTCTTTCCGCACGCCGCGCCAAGAAGCGTTGTCATAGCTATCAATGTCAGCGCTGTATTTTTCTTCGGGAGTATTTTGAAGTGAACACACAAAGGGATTCTATTCATCTGTTTCCTTCCTGCTTGAAAAGTCATTGTTTATTGTTGTCTGTCTCATTCAAAAATATCAGAAAAGCGGGTCCGCTCGCCAGTGTAGCATATGAGACAAAGTTGCATATGTAAGATCAACCACGCTCATCTTACGGTCGAACTGACGGCGGATTTTTTTCTGTGTTTGCCGAGCCTGGCGTTATTCCAGTAAGCGATTCCCTACTTGTTTTGGCGCCGGCATCATACGCGCTCCCTGCTGATAGACCGTCTCGTCTGACAATAAATTGGCGGAATGATAAGGGGCTGACATAACGCGTTCAAAGAGCCTTACTGAAGTGTAAGATATAGCCATCATGATCAAGACAAATAAAACTGACCTTGCGCAAGCCGATGCGCCGCCGACAACCATGACGGCGGCGATCGATCTTGACGCCTACTTTCAGCGGATCGGCTACACAGGCGAACGCGCACCGACGCTCGACACACTGCGGGCTATCCATGTTCGGCACACGGAGGCGATTCCGTTCGAGAACCTCAACCCCTTGCTGAAATGGCCGGTTCGCCTCGACGCGCCCTCGCTTGAGCAAAAATTGGTGCGCGACGGTCGCGGTGGCTACTGTTTCGAGCATAACCTGCTTCTCAGCCATGTATTGAAAGCCCTCGGCTTTTCCGTGGCGGGTCTCGCGGCGCGCGTGCTCTGGAACGCGCGCGAAGGGGCGATTACGGCCCGCGGTCATATGCTGCTGCGCGTCGATCTCAACGAGAAGCCCTACATTGCGGATGTCGGCTTCGGCGGTCAGACCCTTACAGGGCCGCTGCGCCTGGAGCCGAACACCGAACAGGCCACGCCCCACGAACCGTTCCGCCTACTCCAGGCGGGCGAAGAGTTCGTGATGCAGGCCAAAATCCACGGGACTTGGAAGCCGCTTTATCGCTTCGATCTGCAGGAACAACACTTGCCTGATTACGAGGTCAGCAGTTGGTACCTTTCGAATCACCCGGACTCGCATTTTGTCAACGGACTGATCGCGGCCCGGCCTACTCCGGATCGCCGTCACGCTCTTCGCAATAACGAACTGGCGACGCATTATCTGGACGGGGTCACCGAACGGCGCGTCCTGACCAGCGCCGCTGAATTGCGAGAGACGCTCGAAGGCGCGTTTGGGCTGACACTGCCGGAAGCGCCGGAGCTCGACGCGGCTCTGGCGCGCCTGACCTCGCCGCCTGAACCGCGGGCCCAGCCCGAGGAGATCAAATAACGATGGCACGGACGTTTCTGTTTATCGCCGGCATTTTCGAGATCGTATTCGCGCTCGGCCTAAAGTACACCGAGGAACAATGGAGGAATTGAAATGAACGTGAAGCATGCGAAGAAAGTCGCTCTGATAACCGGCGCTAACAAGGGCATCGGTTTTGAAATCAGCCGGCAATTGGCCAAGCAAGGAATCACCGTCGTGATCGGCGCCCGCAACGAAACGCGCGGAGCTGAGGCCGCGGCCAAGCTCCGTGACGAAGGGCTTGACGCGCGTCACGTGAGGCTGGACGTCACCGACGCCTCTACCCTCGAATCGCTGCCGCGTTTTTTCGAGGAGCGGTTTGATAGGCTTGATATTTTGGTCAATAACGCCGGCGTCTTGCTGGATGAGGGCACGCCCCTGAGCGAGCTCGATATCAAGGTGTTAAGACAGACTTTCGAGACAAACTTCTTCGGCGCTTTTGCAGTTGCGAAAGCGTTGCTGCCTCTCATTCGACGCAGTGAGGCGGGGCGCATCGTGAACGTGTCAAGCGAGCTCGGTTCGCTGGCGGATCTTGGCGACCCGGACTCGGCCAGCGCCGGCTTTGTCAGCTTCGCTTATCCGGCTTCCAAGGTCGCGTTGAATGCCCTGACCGTGTTATTGGCCAGAGAGTTGCGCGGCTCGGGCGTGAAGGTCAACTCGGCCGATCCCGGCTGGGTGCGGACCGACATGGGCACGGCCGCCGCGCCACTGACGCCGGAGGAAGGCGCTGACACTCCGGTCTGGCTGGCGACGCTTCCTGAGGATGGGCCGACCGGCGGATTCTTTCGCTCGCGCCAACCGATGGCGTGGTAATAAATTTGTCAGGTCGCCGGACAAGGATCAAACGGACTCACAATAATTCGATCCTTCACTTCCCCTGGCGGGGTAAATGGACGTCGAAAGGTGAACGCCCTTTCGCTCTCTCCATTCTTATTCAAGTACTCAAGGCGCTCTTTCGCTTCATTTACGCTCGGGATACGCCCTGCCTCTATCCACCAGAGCGCCATGTACATCCCTTCGAATTTCTCAAACCACTGCCGCCGACGCCGCATGACCTGTACATGGGCGCCCTCGTAGACATATGTTTTGAGATCTTCCAGCGTCTCCCAAACAGAAAGATTAATGATGATTCGATCATCTTCATATGGACGAAGAGCGGAAGCGTTTCCCTCTTCAGTCTGAAGCCGCCAGACAAATCCAGGGCTTCTGTCGGCCAGAGCGTTGATCTCATCGAGCGAGGCAACGAACTCAGCCATAACCGGATCATCCAGAGGCGCAAGCGCCCGTCCAATATTTACCTGGGCAATGTGATACTTTGGATTTGTCATAGTGATAACGATTCGTCGGGCGGGCCTTTGAGTTCAATCACGTTTCCTTCCGGGTCTTTGATGAACATTGATGGCCAGCGCAGCGCTTCTCCAATCAACCACAGGCTACTTGGAAAGCAGCTCTTGTGAAAGCGCCACTTTATGATTTATTTATGGGGCCAATTCTGATCACTGCGAATCGCGCTTTCTGAAATCGGCAGGGTATAATAAGCCGGCGCAGCGGTTAGCGACCGAGCGGATTGCCGGATTTCGCAAGACGAGTACGAGCCTGCCGTTCAATCAGAGATTGATACACCTTAAAAGGTCAAGGCCAGCATGATGAAATGTTGTAGATTGGTTTTAGTCTTCATAGTACTGCTTACGATGGCGCCTATTGTCCTTCCACAAGACGATGTGGCGCACGCCCGCCGCTACTATGAACGCGGGCGCAAGCTCTACCGCGCTGGCCACACAGACCGGGCTATTGAAGAACTCTACACCGCCCTTAGCGTGCAAGAGATCTTCTTCAACGCCCAGCTTCTTCTCGGACGTTCTTTGGTAGAGACCAGGCGCTACCGCGAGGCGGTGGCGACGCTCAGAGAGATAGAATCTCCTGATCGAGACACAGCAGAGGTTCAAAAGCTTTTGGGAAAAGCCTACTACGGAATGAACAAATTGCGCGAGGCAGGCCAAAAACTCAGCTATGCGACCAACCTTTCAAAGCGGCCTGATTACGAACTCCATTACCTGCTCGGCTTGGTAAAGCTTCGTCAGGAAGACGCTCAAAGCGCAATCCTTGAAGCCCGAACAGCAGTCGCGCTAAAACCCCGCGCTGCGCCAGCGCACAAACTCTTGAGCGACGCATACTTGATGAAGAAGGATTATAAACAGGCTGAAGAAGCCCTTGTCCGATGCCTTCGCAATGTGCGCGACCCGGCTGAAGTAAGGGAGCTCAAAGAGCGCATTGGGATAATAAAGAGTCTTGGCAAGGCGAAACCGGAGGAGACAATCCAGAAGCCGGTTTCACCGCCGAGAATTAATAAGATTCCCCAGCCAAATTACACCGACGAAGCCCGCCGTTATCGAGTGGAAGGGGAGATAAGAGTAGAGACGCTCTTCGGCAGTAATGGCGTCGTTTTGCAAGCCTTAGTCACTCGCGGACTTGGATTTGGTCTGGACGAGGAGGCGTTGAAGGCGGCGCACGCGATAGAGTTCAAGCCCGGGGAAATAGATGGGCAACCAGCTTCGATGTGGGCCGGAGTGAAAATCCTCTTTACGATCGCAGATGGCAAGAAAAAGCCGAAGGAGGATTCAAGAATTGCGCTAATCATCGAGGCCAAATTGAGAACCGGGATACGACCCGCTGCGCGCTGACCCTCATTTTCAGGAACTGGCGCCCAAGGTTGGCCTGAGGCCACAAGCCGGACAAGCAGAGGGAGCAGAAATTAGTGATTGACTTTAAGTGCTCTCATTGTGTTTAATAAAAACTATCAGTTTCGGTACTTGGGCACTCCGTACGTGATGATTGTCCCGCTCGGGTTGTTTTAGCAGTAAGGTCAAGGGTTGTTTGAGCGCAAACAGCTCTTCATATGCCGAAGACGACTCGCCGAATCACCAAACCTAAGCAACGCCCCGCACGCTTTTTTGACGACTTGCCCGTAGCCGCAGTCTGAATCCGGTAGGATCTCCGGTTCTTTGGAACGGCCGCGCCGCTTGGCGCGGATGAAGTGAATGAGGACGCCAAAACGACCGTCAGCATAGCTCCAACACATCGCTCGACCACAAGGAGCGGCATCCCTTGGTCAAGCGCTTGGCCGCGCCATCAACCGAGTCCGGAAATTCGAGTCCGGAAATTCCATGATACTGTTTGCAGCGTATGACATAGACCATCCGGCCCCTCTGGAGGCGACAGCGGCTACAATTAAGCTAGCCGCTCGGCAGGCGCTCCACAATGTGGACACTGTCCGGTAAGAGTTTTGTTTGGACATGACGACCCGGACTTCCCTCTTACCGTTCAATCATTTCAAAGATCAGCTTACGAAGTACCCAGCTATCCGTTATGCCCCAATACGGTAATTCCTCATATTGGTGTTGATCTCCTATTGAGTTATTGCTCGAGATACGACTATATGCCAGTGGGAAGCTGGTTTCGTTGGTTTCTATATCAAGGTGGTACAGAACCAAGGTCCCTCTACATCGGTGTATTGATTCTATAACTTGCCAGATTTCAACCGTGGCGCAAGTTGTTTTGTTCCCTGTTTATGCTCGTCGATACTTCGTCCATTTTTTCGCGTGAGCAGGTGTGATTGAATCCAATTGAGTCCAATTGAACCCAGGTGGGATACAGATATGCAAAAGTGTTCGGGCCAATGTTAAGGAGCAGGACTATGCCGACTGACAAAACCAACGGATTTCTGACAAGACTCGCAAACTCCTCTTCGACAAGCTCCCGCGATGAGCAGAATACCGTAGCAACTGCGGAGATCAAAACACGGGTGGAAGCCGCGTCCCCCCGTATCAATTCTGAGGCTTCAATGAGTGAAATGAGTGAAATGAATAGCTTGAAAGTATCGAAGCGCGGTAGCGATGCCTCGCAGACATACGGGGAGACAACAGATTCTTCATTAGCCGGTCTACCCAACACGCCTGCTGGCTACAACATCAAGAGTGTTACCGCAGAACTGGAAAAGCGCCGGGCGGAGCTTATCGCCCTGGCTCGTGCGGCGGAGGCCAAAGCGCACGAGGCAGAGGAGAAGTGTGAACAGGCCGAAACCAAGCTGGAACAGGAAGCGAACCAGCGGCGGATGGCGGAACAGCGGCTCAGGGAGTTGGAGGAAGAGCGCCTACGACAGCTCCAAACGGAGGAAATCGAGGGGGCGAAGTCTATCGAGGCGGCGCTGGCGAACGAGGAAGTGGAAGCCCGGCTAAAAGAGGCCGAGGACCGGGTTAAAGAAGCGGAAAACAAAGCCAGGGCTCTCACACTCGAATTGGCGGAGGCTGACCGGAAGAAGGCCGAAGCAGAAGCCCTTGCGCAAGTAGCAAGGGATGACGCGCGTGAAATCGAATCGCATTTTGCCGAAGCGGAAGCCCGGCTAAAGGATGTCGAGAGTCGTCTGATGGAAGCCGAGACGCGTGTGAGAGAGGAGACCGAAGCGCGCAGACTCGCTGAGAAAGTATTGCTCGAGACCGAGGACAAAAACGAGACCGCCTCGCTCGCGCTGGCAGAGGCCGAGGCTGCGACAATCGCATTGGCAGAGGCGAATCAAAGAAGGGCCGAAGCCGAAGCTATCGCGCAAGCCGCAGAAGCTATCGCGCAAGCCGCAGAGGAGAAATGTGAACAAGCCGAGATCAGGCTTGCGCAGGAAATTGATCAGCGCTCGCTGGTTGAACAGCGGCTCCGGGAAGTGGAGGAAGAATACCTGGGGCAACAACAGGCTGGGGAAATCGAAGAACTAAAGTTGTACGACGCTGTAAGGGCCAGTGAGGGGATGGAAGCCCGGTTAAAGGATGTCGAGAGCCGTCTGATAGAAGCCGAGACGCGCGTAAGAGAGGAGACTGAAGCGCGCAGGCTGACCGAGAAGGCGTTGCTCGAAACTGTGGACAGCGACGAGGCTGCCGCACTCGCATTGGCGGAGGCGAATCAAAAGAGGACCGAAGCAGAGGCTATCGCGCAAGCCGCAGAGGAAAAAGCGCGTAAGATCGAAGAACTCTTTATTGAAGCGGAAGCCGCCGCCCACGAAGCCAAAGATAGATACATAGCCGCTGAAACCGAGCTGCAGTCCGAAGTCAAACAGAGAGCGTTGGCTGAACAAAAGCTCAAGGATTTTGAAGATGAGTTAAGTTCCTATCTTGAACTTGACTGGTCGAAGAACGAACCTGAGGCGCCTCAGGTCGGCGCCGCGCCGGCCGGTATCGAGACCAACGAACCCGCATCACATCTTCTGGCGCAAATCGAAGCCGAACAGAACGCGCGACGTGAGGCGGAGAATGCGCGCGAAGCCATTGAACTCAGATTGTGGGAAATGGAAAAGGCGCTTCACAGCGCTAACGCCCCCACATCACAATTCCTGGCGCAAATCGAAGCCGAGCAGGACGCGCGACGTGAGGCGGAGAATGCGCGCGAAGCCATTGAACTCAGATTGTGGGAAATGGAAAAGGCGCTTCGCGATGCTGAGGAGAAGCGCCGCCAACAGGAAAACGAGCTCAAGGAACTTTCCCGGAAACAAGAAGCGAAACCGCGCTTTGCGCCCGAACGTTCGACTCCCGCCGAAAGCAGGTTCACATCGCTCAATTTGATGAGTTCAGGTGATGATCATGTATATCGTGTAACGGAACAAAAAGGGCTGGGGCTCAAGCTAAAATTCATTATCTACGGTGTAGTGGTCACGCTTCTGCTTGTCGCGGCGGGCTGGCTGATCAGAGCGGCCTTCCTCCAAATGTGAAACGATGACTCTATTAAATTTTCTGCCCATCGACATGGACGTGAGAAATGGACGTGAGAAATGGACGTGAGAAAACAAAAGACCATTCTGATTATCGTTTTGATGCTTTTACTTTCCGCCACCGGGGCGTTTGCGGCTTCTCCGCAGGTGCAGCTTTCCCCGGAGAAGAAGAAAGCATTGCGTAAATTCGATCCCGTGGACATAGTTCCTGAAATGCGTGGAAGCGAGGCTGAAGCGAGAGACAGCCAGGGGGATAGAGGCAGGAAAAAGTCTAAGCAACCTGCCGGGTCTCCTACGCTATCAAGAGACGCTTCAGCGGCTCCGATATCGACCGCAGTGGTTCCCGCCGCGCCCAGACCCACAGCGACGCCCGGCGCCCAATTGAGCCCGACGCCGCAGGCCACGCCTTCGCTCGCGTCTAAGGCCAAGCCTGATCCCACGCAATCGGCGTCTGCGACGGCTCAATCATCAGAATCAACAGTGGCGGGCTCTCTTGCGTCAGCGGCGACAGGAAAGGAATCCGTCCGCGCCGCAGGATTGTCATTGCCAGTCATTTTCTCGCTCCTTGGTCTGATTTTGCTCGCGCTGGTCGCGGTCGCAGCCAGAATAAAGAAGGATCTTCGCGCGCTCTGAAGTTTGACCGACTTTTGAAGCGCTACTGAGAGATCGGTCCGGTGTGTGTTGACTTCCAAAACCAAAATGTATTATTGAATAGCGTCTGTGGTAGGTTCTCGTTATCCACATTATGCGTTTCCCTAAAAACATTAGCCCCGTGATACGAATCCGGCTTAGTTAAACGGATTTCCGACAAGCCCCAATCAGACCCCTAACAAAATTAAGCCCTCACCGATTAGCTGGTTTTTGATCGCTCCGGGCATTGTAGGCCGCAGTCAAAAAGCTAAACCGAGAATTGCTGCGTTCACTTCAAGTTTTGTCCTGGACGGAGGTTCGGACAAGGGAAGGTGATGATGAAGGTATGAAAGTCTCTGTGATTACGATTCTGTTATGTGGGTGGATAAGTGTTGCGGCCCAGCCGGAGTCATTCGAGAAGCGGGCAATGTCCGCGCTACAACAGCTGCCTGCGTCCACTCTGGACGCAAAATTGCCCAACCGCCCATTTGCGGCCTGGTTCAATGAGATCATCGGACAGGAAGCTGGGGTGGTCTGGCAACTGGCCGAATGTGGCGCGCCGATAAATGGCCCGGGCGGGGCGGGACAAGATATGCCGGCCTGTGCGGAAGCCATTGTGATCTTGCCTAATGGCAGCAGGGTGATCGTTGCAATTTCGGTCGGGACGTTCAAAAAAGGAGTCATCGGCGAACCGGCTTTTTTCCGCGCAGTAATCGAGAATGACGAGCAGCTCTATCAGATCCGCCGGTTGTGCGATCTGCCGGAGATGTTGCGCGCGCCCAGGAACCTTACACGCATACTGCCTGATATAGGAGCTAGTTTGCCGCAGGTTAAACTGCAGTCTTATACAGCTTATTTGTCGTCACCGACGCTTGGTCTTAACGCTGTGCCGGGCCCTTTGGTAGAAGAGGGCAGGCTGCCGGCGCCACCAACTTCCTCGCAACAGCCTCAGAAGGCTAAGGTCCTGGAAGGTCTGGTGGAGGGCAGCGTCATTACGAGGCGCAAGCCGATCTATCCGGCCAGCGCCAGAGGGATGAACGCCTACGGGAAGGTGGAGGTACGGATCCTCGTCTCGGAAGCAGGGCGAGTCGTTGAGGCGACGGCCATCAGCGGCCACCCGGCGTTGCGCGCCGCGGCTGTGGATGCGGCGCGCCAATGGGTCTACAAACCAACGACACTCAATGGCGTTCCTGTAAAGGCGGAAAATATCCTGACCTTTGTTTTTACCCCTGGCCCTCAATAACAGACCTTTCCCGCTCGGTGATCGGTATTTGGATCGGTACAACTATTTGAGGTTGAAATTCCAACCATGTGTCTAATGATTATGCCGGGCGCCTTCAGCGCGCGTAAGCTTCTAAAAGTTGTCCTCTCAGTTAGCCTCCTGCTTGGTAGCTTGAGTGTAATCGCGCTGGGACAGGCAGCGCCATCAAATACGCCTGGCGAATTCTACGCCGGCATTGAGATCAGCGCTGAAGGGGTCAAGGCGATCGCGCTGCGTGTCTCTCAGAACGATGAAGAATCCGGCTTCAAGCTGGTCTATTCGGAAGTTATCCGCCTTGCATTGGGGCGAACCAGCAGCGGGGAGTTCGCGCCGCAAGCGTCCACAGAGGCCGCTCAAGCCGTCCTGACGCTGCTGACGCAGCTGCGTCAGCAATATCAAATATCGCCCGAGCGCATTTACTTTATTGGCGATAGCAGGTTGGGAGCCGACCACCCGAAAGATTTGATCAGCGCCATCAGCAATGCGACCGGCCTGAAGTTGACGTTCCTGGATGCGGTGACCCAGGTTCAACTCAGCATTGCCGGGACGATCCCGCGGCTCGGGAAAACCGGCGCCACATCGATTGATAATCGAAACACGTCCGTATTGATCGATATTAGCAGCGCCGGGGCGCAAGGTGGTTACGAATTGCTCAAGTACTCGCCATCCGATTCGCCGGTATTTGATTTCGTTGCAATGAGCCTCCCTCAAGGCGCAGTGAGTTATGCCAATGAGCTCAGTCGAACTGTGGGAGAGACCGGTGATTTGTCCGCTTTCGCCCGGCAGGCTAAAGTTTCCAACGCGGCGTCCTTCCGTCAGGCGCTACGCAGAGAACTGGAGAGTAAGCCGGGGATGGTTCATCGTAAGCGCGTCTTCCTCACAGGCAGCATCGTTTGGGCGATGATGACGCTACTCTACCCGGAGGATCGGCAAGCGTTCATCCCGCTTACATATGAGAACATCGCGCAATTTGCCGACAGAGCCGCCCGCTCCCCCAAAGAACTTATCAATCCAAACGTATCATTCATCCGTGATCGGAAACTGCGACAGGAAGTCGAACAAGAGATTGGAGCGATAAGAAATACATTTACGCCCCGGCAACTCATCGCTGGCGCAGAGTTGCTCAAGGCCGCGGCGGACGAACTCAAGTGGCAGGAGAAGAAGATCTGGTTTGCCAGGCTCGGGCAACTAGGCTGCATCTTGAGTTACATCCGTCTACAAACCGGAAAATAACGTGGGGACCCTGCGGAGCGTTATATGCAAGAAGACACCATAAAAGTATTTTGTCTGGCGCATGGTGGTAGCTTCACGACGTCGAGATCGAACCAGGTGGTGATTTGTAAAGAGGATATTGCTGAGCATGTCCTGAGTAATAATTTCCCCAACTCAGGAAGATGGTTCTACTGTTGTCAGTGTCAAATTTATTGGGTCACTTCCAAGGGGCAAGGCGGTTTCCTCAGACAATGCCCGGCATGTGGCCTGATCAAAAAAGCCCGTTATTATTCGTGCGACCAATGTAACGTCACAATGATGGACTCCTGGGGCGCGACGAATCAGCGGGACATCTATGTCACGCCTTGGGGAGCGCCACATCCATATTGTCCCGGTTGCTATCAGCTTCCAAAGTCCATTCCTCAATCGCATACATGTCCTGAGCTAAACGGGCTGCTTACTACAGCCCACACCGAGTGCCCTTTCTGCGAAGTGGAGGAAAAAGCCGAATTCGGCGCGGGTATTGCCGAGTCTAAAGAAATTTACCCACATTCTGATCTGAAAGGCGTAATTAGCTCTATGGCCTTGCCCACAGGAGTGGAGCGGTATAACGGTATGGTTGATAAAGAAGGGGCGAGACATGAAGCCGAAAGAGCGCGAGCCAAAAGCGCGGACGAAACCAGAGAGGGAAACGCCACGCCCCCGGCTCCCGAATGGATTCGGATCGAAGCCGGAGCCTCAGATCTTTTGTTGGAAGAGATCGAAAGAAGAACCGCCGAGATTAGAGCGCTTGAGGCGGAAGCTGAGGCGCGTGAAGCCAAAGCTCAGGAGCGGTTACGACAGGCCGAGATTAGATTACAACTGGAGATGTCCTTACGATCCGAAGCCGAGCAAAAATCCAAGGACATTGAAGAAGAACTCAGGCATGGATTGGAAGTTGACGGGAACCTCCTTGAAGCTGTGAGCACAAAGTTTGAGGCGGAAGCGGACCTTAAGGAAGAGCTGGGAATGAAAGCCGCTATAACGCAGGCTCAGTCGGAGGCCGTCCCCATAACATCAGAGACCATCACCGAGATTGAAGCTGAGAGGACAGCGCGCCTCGCAGCCGAACAAGCCAAAGCCAATGCTGAAGCCAGGGCGCACGAAGCCGAAGCCAGAGCCGATCAAGCTGAGGTCCGGGCCCGCCAGACGGAAGAGCGCCGCCAATCTGAGGTTCAAGAGGCCGTGGCTCGCGCCCAGGCGGCGCTGCTTGTTAGTGAGGAGGCGCAGAAAAAGATATTTGAAGTTGAAGAGGCCATAGCTCGCGCCCAGGAAGCGCTGCTCATCAGCGAGGAGGCGCAGAAAAAGATAGAGGAAGCTGAGGCCGGGTTCCGTGAAATGACCGCCAGAGCATGCGAGGCCGAAGAGCGATGCCGCCAGGCCGAAACCGGATTACAACAAGAGGCGGCGCAGAGAGCTTTGGCCGAAGAGAGAGCTGAGAACATCGAGAATGAATTCAACCGCCGCCTGGAGCTTGCTCAGGCAGAGTTTGAAACCGGGATTGCGAAAGCGAGGGCAGAGGCCCAAAGCAGTGAGGAATCCATTCTGCGTCAGCTCACACAGCAGGCGCGTGAAGAGGTGGAAGCCGCAACGAAGGATGCCCACGCGCGGATTGAAACCGAAGTGAAAGCGCGGCGCGCAGCCGAACAAGCAAAGGCCGAAGCCCGCAAAGGCGAAGCAAAGGCGAAAGGAACTGCCGAGAATTACAAAGTTGAAATCACAAAGCTCAAGGACAGAGTTCAAGAAGTCGAAGCGACCGCAAGGCAGGCCGAAGAGAATTACAAGGTCGCAATCGCCGGGATCAGCGCCGAGTTGGAGGCCACAGCCGTAGCGACCACTCAAGCCGAGGAGAGTCACAGAGCCGAAATAGCCAAAGTCAGCGCCGAGGCTGAGGCCCGAGCGCAGCAAGCCGAGGCCAATGCTCACCAGCTATACCAGACCAAAGTTGAAGAAGCGATAGCCAGCGCTCAGGCTGCGATGTTCACTCTCGAGGAGACGCAGAAAAAATTGATCGAGGCTGAAGCCAAATATCAGGAGATGGAAGCCAGAGCGCGCCAGGCTGAAACTCGTGCTCGTCAGGTGTATCTGATCTCGAAACTAAGCTCCGCCTTTGTCGAACAGGTCTTCGGGGGAGCCCTCAAAATGAGTGATGAGAAAGGCGGACTGATAATCCCGCCCGACTTCGCGGCAAACGCATACCTGGACAAGTTCTCTTCCGAGGCGTCCGAATCGAACATGAATGGTTCGATGGATTATGGAGACTTCTCATTGCCTGACAAGTTGAAAGCCCTGTTCGAGGATTTGGCGGGCGCGCAAGTCATCGATGATGACGGCGCCGGCAATGACAATCGAATGTCTCTTGGACCGATCAGTTGAAGCGTTCATCATTGCAGTTTCAGGAATTGCGGCAGGTTTTCCGCCGCGCGGCCAATCGCCCGCGCCAGACTGAGTTTCGCCACGTTGTGGGCGAACACACTGTTGACGTAATCCAACTCCGCGTTGGCCACCGACTCCTGAGCCTGCACCACCTCCACATTGTCGCTCACGCCCGCCGTGAAGCGTTGCCGTGTGAGGTCGAGATTCTGCCGGGCCACCTGGATGTTTTTCCTGGCGACTTCGACCTGGCTGGCCGCCGCCCGCAGATCGAGACAGGCGTTGCGCACATCGCTCTCGATCCGGCCTCTGATGTCTTCGAGTTCCGCCTGCCGTTGCGCCAAAGCCGCCTCTGCTTGTTCAATATCGCCTTTGATGCGGCCACCCTGCCAGATCGGGATGCTCAGCGTTCCAACCACAGCGAATGTGCCATGCGATTGTGACGGATTTGTTCCGATGACGCCGTAATCGGCGCTTATCGAGAGTGACGGAAGACGTTGGGCGCGGGCGGCGCATCGCGCTCGCTCGGCGGCCTTGACCTGCGCTTCCGCCGCTTTCAGGTCCGCGCGCCGTTCGAACGCCTGCCTCAGCGCCTCGTCGAAGCTGATCGGGGGCGCGGGCGAGAAAGGGAGGAGGTCGCAGAGGACGTATTGTTCATTCGGAGGCAAGCCCGTCAGCCGCGCCAGATTGATCTTCTGTTTCGCGAGATCGTTCTGCAACGTGACCAGCCGCTGCTGCTGTGTGAGCGACTCGACCTGACTCCGATTGACATCGGTCTGGGCGATGACGCCGGCGGCGCGCTGTTGCAACGCCTGTTGATAAAGAGCGTTGGCCGTCTCCAACTGAGCGCGCGTGGCGTCCACGCGCGCCTGCGCCGCGATCACCTGAAGATAAGCGCCGCCGACCGCGAGGACGACCAGGTCCTGGGCGTCCTCGGCCGACCATTCGGCGCTGCGCAAAACCGCCTTGGCCGAACGAAAATTACTCCAGGCGGTCCAGTCAAACACCGATTGCGTAAGTGTCGCGCGCAGGTCGAAAAAGTTGAACGGCCCTACAATCGTCGGTATCGTGAAGCCGGGGATCGGCGATTGAAAGCGCAGTCCCAGTGCCTGCAGGTTTACTTGCTCTACCGTCTCGCTCAAAGACGCGTTCAGGTTGGGGAGCAGAGCGCTCCGAACGACATTCTTTTGACCGCGCGACTGGAGCACCCCATTCGTCAGCCCCACCGCGCCCAGGTTGTACTCGATCCCGCGCTCGACGGCTTCCCGCAATGAAAGAGCGCCTGAGAACGGCATTCTCGCCGCGCTGTTGGCGCTTCCGGTGAAAGGCCCTTGCGGCAGAACCGCGGGATTGAGGGTATTGACGCTGTTCGTCGTCCCGGGCACTGGCGCTTGCGTGGACGTCACCGTCCCGCTCTGCCCGCTCCGCCCCGAGGTCGGAAGCTGAATAGCTTGCGCCCCCTGCGGTTGGCGTATCACCGGCGGGTTCTGGGCGAATGCGCAAGGCGTAAAAATAAAGATTACGAATAGAAGGGTGAAGAGCGTAGGCTGAATCCCCCCAACGGCAGTTGGGGGATTCGCAGAACTCTTCAATCTTATCTTGGCGCACATGGCTTCCGGCGCCGTATCGCGTCCCCGAAAATTCCTTTTTGCTTTCTTTGCCCGATGCCGATTTTCCGCTTCCCTCTTTGACCGTTTCATAAAGTCCTCGCAAAGCCACTTGCACAGGTTGAAAAATCTTGCCGGTCTTCTCATTGGTCTTGATCAATCCCTTTCCGCCTAACTGAGCTGTTTTCGGAAACGCCACACGCTCAACGCGCCCAGCGCGAGCGTGAAGAGGAGCAGCCCCAGGAAATTCGGCCACAGAGTCCCGAGTCCGCTCCCTTTGAGCATGCTCGCGCGCGCGATGGCCGCGAAATGGTGAATCGGGTTCAGGATCGTCAGCGGCTGCAACCACGCGGGCATCGCCTCCACGGGATTCAGCGCGCCTGACAGCGTAGTAAGCGGGGGATTCACGAAAAAGCTCGTCAGCAGCGCCTGCTGCGCCGACTTGCTCAAAGTGGCGATGACCGTGCCGATGCTGATCCCGGACAGAATGCACAACGCCCCGCCGGCCAGCACGAGCGGCAAGCCCCCATGAAACGGTACGCGGAACACCACCTTGATGATGCCGACGGCGAAGAGCATCATCAGAGACAGCAGGACGAAGAGCGGCGTGATCTTGGCGATGATGATTTCCGAGGTGCTGGCGGGTGACATCAGCAACTGTTCGATCGTCCCGGCTTCACGCTCTTTGACCATCGCTCCCGATGAGACGATGGAGCTGTTCAAAATCAAAAGCAGACCGAAGACGCCCGTCACGATAAACCACGAGTCAACCAGGCCGGGGTTATAGAGAAAAGCAAGGCGCAGTTGTACCTGGCCGCGATGTTTTACCTCCGGCGCCGCTATCCGCCCAAAGTCGGTGTGGATGCCTTGTCTTCGCAGCCCAAGGTTGTAGGTCTGAATCACGCCTTCGGCGTAGCCCTGACTGATCGCGGCCGTGTTCGCGTTCATCGCGTTCAAAAGGAATTGCACCGTGGTCGTCCGGCCACGCTGCAGGTCGCGGGCGTAGTCGTACGGAATGACGACCCCGGCGTCGAGATCGCCACGGCTGATCGCTTCGCCAAGCGCGGCGACTGAGAAGTAGTAACCAGCCTGGCGAAAACTCTTGCTCTCGCTCAGCGTGGCGATCAGTTCCCGGCTCTCCGGCGTGTGGCTCTCATCAACGACCCCGAGCCGGACGTTCGTAACATCCGCGCTCAAAGCGAAGCCGAAAAGCAACAACTGCAGCGCGGGCGGGAGAATCAGCGAAAACGCCAGCCGGCGGTCGCGCCGGATCTGGCCGAACTCTTTGCGAACCAGGGCGCGCACGCGATAGTTGAAGATTTTTTCGATCAGCTTTCTCATAGCAGTAGGGAGTAGGGAGTGGGGAGTGGGGAGTGGGGGAAGAGAGGCCATTCCCCACTCCCCACTCCCCACTCCCTACTCCCTCTCTCATGCCTTGAGCTGCATGCGCCGCATGCTGCGCCATGCCAGCGTGTAAAAGACCGCCCCGATGAGGCCGATGATCAGAACCTTGTTCCATACGGCGGGCCAACCGCCGCCCTGCAATAGCGCGTCACGCACGATCTCGATGTAGTACCTGCCCCAGATGAAATGCGAGAGCCAGCGCAACCCGGCGGGAATGTTCTCGACCGGAAAAATCAACCCGGAAAGCAGGAAAACCAGCAGAAAACCGCCGAGCGCGACCGCTTGCATGGCGGCCGCCTGACTTGGAATGGCCGCGCCGATCAGAGTTCCGAACGAAGCGACGCAGAAGGCATACAGCACGCTGGCCACAATGAACGGGGTCGGATCGCCGGCCAGACTCAGGCCGAAGTAAGTCAGCAGCAGGATCAACCCAAGCAGGCACTCCGCGAGCGCCACGATCATGAAGGCGAGGATCTTTCCGAGCAGGAATTCATGCGCGGGTATGCTGGAGACGTAGACCTGCAAGATCGTCTTCTGCTCTCCCTCTTTCGACATCGCGAGCGCGGCCAGCAGCGGCGGAAACATCGAAAGCCCAAGAACGAAAATTCCCGGGCCGTAGAATTTCTTCGACGAGCGTCCGGGGTTGTACCAGAGCCGGATCGCCGCCTGAACAGGCTGCGGACGTGTCGCGCCCGCCGTGCGCTGGTTGTAAGCCCGCGTAATCTGCCCCGAATAACCCGCAATCAGTTTGGCGGTATTGGCGTCGGAGGCGTCCACCAACATTTGCACTGGCGCGTCGGCGCCGCGCGCGATGTCCCTTCCGAAATGAACCGGTATGATCAAAGCGGCCCGCGCGGCGTTCGACCTCAACGCCTCTTCAGGTTGTTTATCCACCGGCCAGGACACGACGTGGAAAGTGAGCGAGGCTCGGAAGGCGTCCAGGAACTCACGCGAGGAAGAAGAATCGTCGAGATCTTGCGCGATGATCGGCAGGTCGCTCACCGTAAGCGAGATCGCTGTCGCCATCAGGACGAGCAGAATCAGGGGCAGCGCCAGCGCCAGCGCCAGCGTCCGCCAGTCCCGCAGGATCTGAATCAATTCTTTGCGCGTCTGCGCCAGAATGCGTCTCATCTATGACTTCTCTTTATGGCGATGCGGTACAGCCAGTAGATCGCGAAATCGGGAAGGAAGAGCATTTGAGATTTGAGATTTGAGATTTGAGATTGGCCATTGCCCCGGAAACCGCCCAATGTTTATTGGGCATTGAATCGGTTCCGCCCGCGGGCAACAACCAATCTCAAATCTCAAATCTCAAACCGCGGGCAACAACCAATCTCAAATCTCAAATCTCAAATCTCAAATGACAAATGCTCTTCTGCGACTCACTGACTGTACCAACCTAATCCTCGGCCGCGGCGACCTTGCCCTGCTGTCGCGCCTGTTCGACCACGCTGATGAACACGTCCTCCATTGAGAATCTTCCCTCGCGCGCGTTGAGCACGCGGATTCCATTGGCTTCGAGCTTTTCGGTTGTCGAACGTATAGCGCTTTCGGCCTCCTCATCAGTGATGACGTGAAGCCGGTCGCCAAAGAGCGAAACTCGCCAGCGCTCGGTATCCTTCTTGAGCAAGTCCGCCGCGCGCTGAGGTTGATCAACGATGAACTCCAACAGCCGCCCGGTCTGTTGATTCTTGACGCCGCTCGGGCTGCCCTCGGCCACCAATTCGCCGGCGACCATCAAGCCCAGGCGGTTGCACTGCTCGGATTCTTCCAGGTAATGCGTAGTTACCAGTATGGCGGCGCCCGCGTCCGACAACCGGTTGATCATGGTCCAGAACGCGCGGCGCGCCAGCGGATCAACGCCGGAAGTCGGCTCATCGAGAAAGATCACGCTCGGCTCGTGCATGATGGCCGCGCCGAAGGCCACACGCTGCTTCCACCCGCCGGGCAAACTGCCGGTGATTTGGTCTTGTTTCCCCTCCAGGCCCGCAAACGAGAGCGCCCACCGTATCTTTTCTTCGCGTTCGTCGTCGGGCACTCCGTAAACTCCGGCGAAGAAGTCGAGGTTTTCCCGGATCGAAAGTTCGTTGTAGAGCGAAAACTTTTGCGACATGTACCCGATCCGCTGGCGCACACTCTGGGAGCGCAAACTGCCGCGCTCGCCCGCAAGCCGCACACCCCCGCTTGTCGGTTCGAGCAGCCCGCAGAGCATCTTGATGGTCGTAGTCTTCCCTGCCCCGTTCGCGCCAAGCAGCCCGTAAATTTCCCCGTACTGAATCTCCAGGTTGACGCCTTTGACGGCGGCGAACGCTCCGAACTGCTTGACCAGATTCGTCGCGCCGATGGCGATTTGGCCGCGCAGATCGCCATGATCATGACGGCACGGAAACGGCGCCGAGTGAGGCTCCTGCCCCAGGCTTCGCAGCGTCGCGACGAACGCGTTTTCGAGCGTCGGCTCGTCGGCGCGAAGATCATCGATGCGGATCTTGGAGGCGCCCATTTTCTCTTCCAGAATGAGTTCCGCTTCGTCCGGCTCATAGACTAGAAGATCGAGCCGGTCGCCGAATCGCTGTACGTCAATGATCGCTTCCTCCGGCCCGCTGATCTCCGCCAAGACCCGCTCCGCTTCGCCCAGGTTCGAGGCGCGCAGTTCTAACCGCGACGCGCCTAAACCGGCCCGCAGTTCCACAGGCGCGCCAATCTGCTGAATCTCTCCCTGATGCATCAGCGCCACACGATGACACCGCTCGGCTTCATCCAGATACGGAGTGGCCACCAGGATCGTCAACCCATCCGCCGAAAGATGCGCGAGCGTGTCCCAGAATTCGCGGCGCGACACCGGATCGACGCCCGTGGTGGGCTCATCCAGCAACAACACACGAGGTTGAGGCACCAGCGCGCAAGCGAGCGCCAGCTTCTGCTTCATCCCGCCGCTTAGCCGTCCCGCGAGCCGGTCCGCGAATCGATCCATATCGAACATCCGCAGGTAACGACGGCCACGCTCGACGATCTCGCCGGGCGGAACCTGGCGCAGATCGCCGATGTAGCGAATGTTTTCGTCGACGCTGAGGTCCGGATACAGACTGAACGCCTGCGTGAGATACCCGGTTTGCGATCGCATCTCGCGCGCAGGCCGGCCAAAAACTTCCGCCGCGCCGGCAGTAGCCTCCATCACCCCCGCAAGGATCTGGAAGGTCGTCGTCTTCCCCGCGCCGTCAGGACCAATCAACCCGAAGATTTCGCCATCGCCCACCTCTAGGCTGATACCACGAACAGCGTCAATAGCCCCATAGCGTTTCCAAAGATCGCTGACACGGATGGCGGAAGGAGGAAGAGGGAGTAGGGAGTGGGGAATGGGGAGTGGGGAATAGGAATTTTCGATCTCGGACGCTTTCGGTTGCTTGTATGTTTCCCTCGATGTCATTTCACGCCCCTTCATCATTCACTCCCCACTCCCCACTCCCTACTTCCTTCTCTTCCCCTCCGGCCATTTATCCCCCTGAACCAGAATCTCGCCGTCAGCCGGCATGCCGGGTTTGGCAAAGCCGATCGCGGCTTTGAGTTGGAGTTTGACTCCGACGACCTGCTTCACGCGCTCATCCTGGAAATAGGTGTTCTCAGGAGTGAATGTGGCTTCGGGATCGACGCGGGAGACATAGGCTTCGATGGGCTGCTTGGGATTGGAATCGAGATAGACGCGCGCCGGCTGGCCTACCTTGACCTTCCCGATCCGTCCTTCCGGCACAAAGCCGCGCAGATAGACCTTGCTCAGGTCCAGCAGCGTGACAAGGGCTGTTCCGGCGGTCACCACTTCGCCCGGTTCGGCGGCGCGTGTCATCACCGTCCCGTCGAATGGAGCTGGAACTATCAGGTCCTGGCGGTTCGCTTCAGCCTCGCGCAGTTGGGCGCGGGCTTGTTCAGTACTGGCCATGGCGCTGGCCACTTCGGCCTGCTGCTGCGCGATCTGCCTGCGCACGGACGCGGTCTCAGCTCCGCGAATACCGGGGTTGGCCAGGTTCGCTTTGGCTGTAGTCAGCGCGCCGCGCGCCGCTTCGACTCTGCGCTTCGCGGCGGCCACCGCGGCCGCCTGCTGAGCGGCCGTCGAGGCGGCTTGCTTCCCCTGGCGTTCCGAGACCGCCCCGGTCTTCGCCAGTTTGGAGTAAGCTTCTTTGTCGAAGAGCGCGAGTTGATAGGCGGCCTGCTGCTGAGCGAGGTCGGCCTCGGCGGCGGCCAGATCCGATTCCGCCTGCCGCACACGCCCTTGCGCGTCAACTTTCGCCTGCTCCATTTGCAATTGATTCTGCCGCACCTGCTCTTGAAGAACGGTAATCTGCTCTCGCGCCGAATCCGCTTTCGCCTCCGCTTGCGAAAGCGCGGCGCGGGCTTGATCCTCACGCGCCCGAACTTGTGCGTCATCGAGAACCGCAATCGTGTCTCCGGCCTTGACGCTGTCGCCTTCCCGGAAACGGATTTCGAGAATGCGCCCGCTCGTTTTCGGCGCCACTGCGGAGTCATCACCCTCGATCCGCCCGCTCAGGGTAATAACGTTCTCCGGGACGCCAGGCTTCGCAAAGAAGAATCTCCAGATGAAGAATGCAACCGCCGCGAGCGCCACTAATAAAATGAATGGAACGACGAGGCGGCGAGCGCGCGAGCGACCGGTTACAGCCGCGGCGGCTCGCGGCGGCGGCTCGCCATGTCCTGAGGCGCGCTCGGCCGTTGGTTGTTCCGTCATTTCATCCTCTAATAAAAGCAAGATAGAATACTGATCGAACTGATGCGACGGATGGAGACGGATTTGATCCGCTTCCATCCGCCGCATCAGTTCGATCAGTGTTCCATTCGGCGTCCGATTTTCAAAAACTCCCTGAAATAATGAGCGAAACGAGAGTAACAGTTCGCCGCACATCTAATTGCAAACTGCTCCAGGGCAAATACAATGCCAGGCCAAAAATGAGAATGAGGCGGCTCGAACACGCTGCGCATCCATCTGTGCATCATGGACGTTTACGCCAAACGTAAAGGCCACTGGATTCAAGCCGGCCCACACACAGTAGGAATGCCACGCTAACACAGGAGACATATGACGGAATCAAACACTAACGCGGATCAAAAGTTATATTCCATTGCGCCATACTTTATTGTCGATGACATTGTCCGGTCGGCGGAGTTTTACCGCGACAAACTGGGGTTTCATTTTGACCATTATTGGGGGGAGCCACTGTCGTTCGTCATCGTTCATCGAGATGGTGTCTTCATCATGCTCAAGAGCGTCGGTTCGCCGGGCCACGGCCGTCCTAACCATAGGGTTAATTCGGATTCTCCTTGGGACGCCTACATTTGGGTTAAGGACGCGAACGCTTTATATGAGGAGCTGCGGTCGCGAGGCGTTAAGATTACTCGGGAGATTGAAGACGCGCCTTATGGTTGCAGAGATTTCGACGTGGAAGATAACTCGGGCTACATCCTCTGTTTTGGACAAGACCTGGGATCGTAAAACCCGTCGCCTAACTTCACACTTTCTTCGAGGCTTGACGAGATGCGCAAGACCATTCTCCTCTACGGCGTCGCCATGGCGGCGTTGACCGGAATTTTGAAGTTCATCGAATACCGTTTCTTCATCCACGACCTTTCCCTGGAGTTTTACTTCGGTATGGTGGCGACGATCTTCACCGGGCTCGGCGTTTGGGTGGGCCTGAGGCTCACGCGCAGAAAAGTCGTCATCGCCTCCCCGGACTTTAAACTTAACGAGCCGGAGCTTCAGCGGCTGGGCATCAGCAAGCGCGAGTACGAAGTGCTGGAGTTGATCGCGCAGGGTCTATCCAACCAGGAGATCGCCGAAAAACTTTTTGTCTCGCTCAACACCATAAAAACCCATTCTTCCAACCTTTTTATGAAACTGGACGCGCGCCGGCGTACGCAAGCCATCCACCGGGCGAAAGAACTCGGGCTATTGCCATAAACTTTCGGGTGAATTTCCCCCTCTCCTTTAAAAATCATACTTTCGGATGATGCGTTTGCGCCCCGCCTCCGCCTATATTTCAGGCGTCCGCCCGGAAGCTTCGCGCTTTGAGCGCGCTTTCCGTACAGAACAACCGTCATTCCGGCTAAAAGCGTCCGGACTGCGAATACAAGGAGAAAACCATGCGAAAAGTAACTCTCATCTTCGGCTTGCTGGCTGGCGTCATAATTTCCGTTCTCATGAGCCTCGGCATCGCGCTCTCCGAAAACGGCGTGATTACTTTTGACTTCGGCGAATTAGTCGGCTACGCCAGCATGGTCATCGCGCTCTCGATGATCTTTTTCGGGATCAAATCGTACCGCGACAATCATCAGAAAGGCGCGATCAACTTTTGGAAAGGGATTCAAGTGGGACTGCTCATCGCGCTGATCGCAGCTCTCATATACGCGATTACCTGGGAAACCTACCTTCAATCCCGTCCCGCCGGTTCCACATCCTTTATGGAAAAGTACGCCGATTCCGTCATCAACAAGATGAAGCGGGAGGGCGCTTCAGCCGATAAAATCGATCAAGCGATCAAGAAGATGGACGACATGAAGAAAATGTACCAGAACCCGCTGATTCGCTTTGGCATTACCATAATGGAAATACTGCCGGTAGGGATAATCGTCACCTTGATTAGCGCGGCGCTACTGAGAAAAAAAGAGCTTCTCCCGGCATAGTATCTCGAAACGGAGACGCGGGACACCGTTTTCTCTACTACGGTTCACACGTGTGAATGTAAAATTGATGGCAACTACTACCTACTTACTGAAAGGAGCAAAGCATGGAACTCGGCGCATTTTCAATTAGTTTGGCTGTTAAGGACATCAAAGCTTCGAAGGCCTTTTACGAGAAGCTCGGTTTCAAGGTCTTCGGCGGAGATATTTCGCAGAACTGGCTGATCCTGAAGAACGGAGAGCATGCGATCGGTCTTTTTCAAGGGATGTTCGAGAGGAATATATTAACCTTCAACCCTGGCTGGGACAGTAATGCCCGGAAGTTGGATACTTTCACGGATGTGCGCGAACTACAGCGCCAGTTGAAGGCGCAAGGCGTAGAGTTAATGACCGAGGCAGACGAGAGTACGACGGGCCCCGCAAGTTTTATGGTGGCGGATCCCGACGGCAACCCAATCCTCGTTGATCAGCACGTCTGATCTGTCGGTCGAGACAAAACCGAAAAGGCAGGAGCATATGAGAACAATTGCTAGAAATGCTATTGCAGTCATTTTAGGACTGTTAGTTGGCAGCTTCGTAAATATGGGCCTGATTATGGTAAACACAACCACGCATAACAATGTCGTTAGGTGAAATAACCTGCGATGGAGCTAAACAAAGTATGAATTTGACTGAGATTCGGAATACCCTGATCGGAGCTTGGACAGGCGACAATCTCTTACGGCTCAGTTGGCTCACGCCTCCGGATTACCGTTCGCCCTCCAACTTACTAGTTGCGCAAGTAGCCAAAGGCAAGTTCCTCACGTTCACATATACCTGGAGCCATGAAGATAATGATCAAGAGGGCTTACTTATGCTCGGTTACGACGAGCGACAGAAAGTTGCGACCGCCGCCTGGGTCGATTCCTGGCATATGAGCAGCAAGATCATGTCGTGTCAGGGGACAATTGATCAGAAGGGGAGCATTGATCTCCGCGGGTCATATGAAGCCCCGCCCGGCCCGGATTGGGGTTGGCGTATCGTCATCACTGCTCCTTCCGAAAAGGAATTGCAGATCATCATGTACAACTGCTCGCCCGACGGCGTTGAGGAATTGGCTGTCCAGGCAGACTACAAACGCGCGCTTTAGCCATGATCAGTAGATCACGAAATGAACGAAGAGTTTTATTTTCCATTTGTCATTTGAGATTTGATATTTGAGATTGCCCAGAGATTGATCAATGTTCATCGGGTATTGAGCGAGTTGGCGTCGGGCAATCTCAAATATCAAATCTCAAATGACAAATGGAAAATGCTCTTCCTTCCTGGTTTCGTGATTTACTGATGACGCATGATGCGAGTTGCCCCACCCAGAACGGCGTGTTAGAGTCTGCCCCGCGTGATCAGGACGCATCCCGTCCGCGGACAGGGCCGAGCCCACCTGAGTAAGTAAGCCGCTACAACTTCGATCTTCTTTCAGCCCGGCGTGCGGACGCGGGCGCTACCGAAAGGAGATTGTCATGTCTGATTTCACTCTGCTTCTGCCCGCCCGTCCGTCGCTCGAACAACTCCGCAAACAAGCCAAAGAACTGTTGCGAGATTACCGCGCCAATGACGCCGCCGCCGCGGAGCGCCTTGGCGCCGTGATCTCGCGTCTGGCCGATCCGGCCCAATCCGGCGGCGCGACCCTGGCTGACGCCCAGTTCGTCCTGGCCCGCGAATATGGTTTCGAGAGTTGGGCGAAGCTCGCGCGTCACATCAAAACAATCAATCTGTCTGACCGCCCGGAGCGATACGAGAAGCTGGCGATGGACCTCGTCGCAGCCTACGGGGGAGACGCCGAGGCGCTCGACCGGCTCAACGACCTCTTTCCGCGCCCGCTCACATTGGATCAACTGCAAGAGCTAATTCAGCAACGCATGGAGGCGCTGTCAGGCTCCGCGAGCGGCGCCGGCTTCGCCACGGCCGATGCGCAACTGCTCGTGGCCCGGCAGCACGGTTTCGAGAGTTGGTCGAAGTTTGTGGAGAGCTTCGCGAAACCGCCGGGCGACCTGCGTTCCACTCCAATTGGACTGAGTTCGACGCCGCCTTTCTACAAAATTGATTGGAAGAGCGACACGATCGAGCCGGGGCCGCTCATGTCCGACAAGGACTGGGACACGATCTTCGACGTGATGGAGGAGTTACAAATCACCGGCCTCCGCGCCAACGGGCAGATGACCGACGCCGCGCTGGAACGTCTCCCCCGGCTCGATTTCGTCACGACGCTCAACCTCGACGGCTCAGCGCGACTCACGGACGAAGGCCTCAAGCATTTGGCTCGGATGCCGCAGCTGCGGGAGCTTGATCTGAGCGGCTGGGAGAGCGCGATCACTGATCGCGGGCTCGAAGTTCTGCGTCATCTGACCGAACTCCGGCGATTCCAGATGTGCTGGCCTCAGCGCGTAACGGATGCCGGCGCGGCGAATCTGGCGTGCTGCGATCACCTGGAGCGCGTCGATCTGATGGGCACGCGGACCGGCGACGGCGCCATCAATGCGCTCACTGGCAAAAGCAGGCTCCGCCACTTCAAAGCCGGCGGCGGTGTCACCGGCGCCGGACTCTCGTTGTTGCATCAGTTCCCGATGTTCAAGACCTGGCAGGGCGGCGAAACTTCGTACGCGCTGATGGGGTTCGAGGCCGAACCGACCTATCTCCTCTTCCCTCCCGCGCATTTCACGCAACAGGGACTAGACCGGCTGGTAGGGCTTGATGGACTGTTTGCATTGAACATTGATGGCCCCGCGCAGGTGACGGCGGAAGGCCTGGCCCCGCTCGCGCAGCTTCCCAACCTGGGTTGGCTGGGCGTTGATCCGACCGATGAAGCCATGCGACATATTGCCGGGATGCCGCGGCTCCGTATGCTGATGTGTCAGGACACCAAGGCGGGCGACGATGGCTTCGAAGCCCTGAGCCGTTCGCAGACTATCGAGTACATCTGGGGGCGCAAGTGCTACGGCTTGACCGGACGCGGCTTTGCTTCTCTCGCGGCGATGCCGTCGCTGCGCGGATTGGCGGTAAGCTGCATGAACGTGGATGACGCGGCGTTGTCGGCGCTGCCGCGCTTCCCTGCTTTGCGGGGCCTGATGCCGATGGATGTGTCCGACGACGGCTTCCGTCATGTGGGCCGCTGCGAGCGGTTGGAAGACCTGTGGTGTATGTACTGCCGCGACACGGGCGATGCGGCGACCGAACACATCGCGGGCTTGTCCAAACTGAAAACTTATTACGCGGGCGCCACGAAAATCACCGACCGCAGCCTGGAGATCCTGGGGCGCATGCCATCGCTCGAAAACATCGAGCTTTGGGAGTGCGCTGGCGTCACCAATGCGGGCGTCGCCTTGCTAGCGGGCCTTCCGCGGCTGAGCGAAATTACAGTCGGGGGATCGCCAAATGTTACGCGTGAGGGGATGGCGGCCTTTCCCGGCGCCGTCCGCGTGAACTACTGGTAATTACAGGCGGGATACATTTTTAACAACACCATCACACCACCTTCACACAACCCGGGTCTTTATCGATGGAGGATGTTTGCCGGACAAGCAACGAATTACGTCATTAGTGCGCGCGGCGCAAACTGGCGACGATCTCGCCTTTGCGGAATTGGTCTGCTCGTACCAGGACATCGCGGTGGCTTACGCCGCTTCGATTCTGGGCGATTACCATCTTGCCGAGGATGCGGCGCAGGAAGCCTTTGTTGAGGCGTATCGAGAGCTGGCGTCATTGCGCGAGCCAGCGGCTTTCGCCGCATGGTTTCGGACCATCGTCTTCAAACACTGTGACCGCATATGGCGGCGCAAGCGGCGCCCGGTCACCGGTTTGGATGCCGCTCTGGAAGTAGCTTCGCCAGCGCCCTCGCCACAGGAAAGCTTGGAGTTGCAGGAAACCAGGACCTCTGTCTGGAAGGCGATTGCGGCATTGTCCGAGACCGAGCGCTCAGTCGTGTTGCTCTACTACATGGGCGAGCACTCGACAGCGGCGATCGCCGAATTCCTGAATGTCACGGCCAATGCGGTCAAGACCAGGCTGTATTCGGCGCGCAAACGATTGAGGAAACACATGGGGCATATCGAAGAAAACCTGAACGCCGCGCGCCCATCGAGCGATCCGAAGTTCGCCGAGAAGGTTCAGCGCATGATCCGTCCGGAGGCGCTGAAGAAGAACGACCTCTTGTTCTGGTCGCCCGGAATGGGCGCCGACGTCTGGGAGATGTTCTGCGCCGCGATCACCGGCAATCTCGAAACCATCAAACGGCTGCTCGACAAAGATCCGAGCCTGGCGCGCGCGCATTATGAATACCGCACGCCGCTCTCCTTCGCCGTGCGCGAGAACCAATTGGAAGCCGCGGCCTACCTGATCGAGCGCGGCGCGACATTCTCTTTAGGCAATGTGCTCGAAATGGCGCGCGACCGCGGATACACCGAGATGCAAAAGCTGCTGGAGGCGGCGATAGCCTCTCCTCTGGGCGCGCAGGGCGCCGCGCCCAGAGGAGAGGCTGTCGCCGCCGCGATCCGCGAGCGCGACCCGGCCAAAGTTCGCAGCCTGCTCGACGCCGACCCAACGCTTGTGAACGCTCCCGATGAACGCTCCAATCAGCCGATCCATTGGGCGGTGATGACGCGGCAAGGCGAGATGATTGACGAGCTGCTGGCGCGCGGCGCGGACATCAACGCCCAGCGCGGAGACGGCGCGCGTCCGATTCAACTGAGCAACGGCGATTATATGTATCGCGGCTGGCGCGATGTCCCACGGGATTGGCCGGCCACTCCGCAAGACGTGCGCAATCACCTTCGCGCGCGCGGCGCTTACGTGGACATCTGCACCGCCTCGTTCATCGGCGATCCGGAGCGGGTGCGCGAACTGCTCGATCAGGATTCGTCATTGGCCAACCGGCCGTCGGATTACGTGACTTACTACGCCTGCTCCGGGACGCCGCTGCGCAACGCCGCCGCCGCCGGGCATATTGAAATCGTCAAGCTGCTCCTGGAGCGCGGCGCCGATCCGAATCTCCCGGAGGAGCACATCGCCCCGCGCGGCCACGCATTGCATTCGGCGGTCTGCAACGGGCACATCGAAATCGTCAAACTGCTGCTGGAACATGGCGCCTACCCGAATGTGGAGATCGAAAGCTCCGCCGACACGCTGAGCGCCGCTCTCGGCGCCGCGGGTTATTCCACCGATCGCAACCAGCAGATGGTTGACCTGCTCTGCTCGTATGGCGCCGCCCGCCCGGTTCATCTCCTTGCGCACTGCAACGATCTCCAGACGGCGGCGGCGGTCTTCGCCGCCAACCCGGCGCTGGCCGACGACCCGGACGCGCTG